>ERZ824598.287-NODE-287-length-85818-cov-33.964775_pt1 | contig 85818 bp, 66 predicted proteins | sample MGYA00519934_ERZ824598 | MGnify/ENA primary metagenome ERZ824598 (study PRJEB31778, sample SAMEA3449177) | human gut metagenome | biome: human gut; feature: human-associated habitat; material: faeces | place: United Kingdom | collected 2010/2012 ... | reverse complement strand
ATTATACCTCTTTCACGACATTTTGGCTGTTCTTTCTTTGTGCGGGATTGCCCTAGATATTTGTAAATCGTCGCTCCCCGTGCGGGGCACGGAAATCAATTTTCCAAGACCGCACACAAAAGGTCAAGTTCCAGCAGGCAATCCAGCATAATTTGTGACAACGGACGTTTGGAATTTGTCTGCGCTTTATAGCGCTTGATAAGCGACAGCGCAAATTTGCGCAGCGCATTTAGATTCTGCTGTGCTGTCTTGTTTGCAATCCGGCAGTAATCTTCACCGTAATGAACATCTAACAGCCAGTGCATCGACTCGACCGCCCACTCCATCCGTGCATGATGAAGCAGTTCTTCCGCCGACAGTTTGCGGCTGGAAATGTAGTAGTGCCACTCTTCGGTGCGCTTGCCGTCAACTTCGACTTCCTTTCGGATTGCGCCGATGCAGCACAGCCCCTTCCATTTTTTCCTTCCCGCATAGCCATTCAGCATCATCGGTCGTGTACGCCGTCCGAATTTCAATCCGCTCGCGGTTCTTTTCCACCGTCCGCTTCTTGTCCATGCGACCGCGGAGGTCATCATTCTTGACGTATTCGGCAATTTCTTCTTCCAAATTGCGCTGATTTGCCTTGACATCCAGCAGATAATCCGCTTTTCCCGCTACGACAGCTTCTGCCGCTTTCTGCTGACAATTCAGTGCATCCGCGACAATCAGGCAGCCCTCAATGTCCATTTTTTTCAGCAGCTCCTGCACCGCCGGGATTTCGTTGCTCTTGTCTTCGACGGCTTCGGAAGCCAGCGTAACGCCAATTTCACAGATTTGCGCACTAATAATGTGCAGTGGGCTATCCATGTTTTTCTTGCCAACGGTAGAACGAATCGTCTTGCCATCCAGCGAAATGGTTGTTCCACTTCTATTCTCCGGCAAAAATTGTGAAGCCCATTTCATCATGCATTGGTTCAGCGTGTCAGGCTTTACCATTTTCAAGAGTGTCAACAGCCCAAAGTAGCACGGAATATGCTCTATTTGAAGTTTCTCCTTCAAAAATTCCTTCACGTGCGCATTTTCCGCCCAATGATGGATCTGGCTCGCGTTCCTGAACCCGCACAGGCTGCCCAGCACCACAATTCCGAGGCTTCCGCGATGCTGCAAAAGTACCCGTTGTACTCCTCGGACGTCTCGACTTCCTCAAAGAAGTCGATCAGTGTTGTTCTGTCCATGCGTACAGTATAGCACATTTTCCGCAATTTGAAAATTGATTTCCGTGCCGTGCGGGGAGCGTGGGTTGAAATTTTCTGTTGTTATGATGAAAATGGGGCGGATGCGCCGGATTTTCGCTGGAAAAACGCACTTGCAGAAGCATCAGGGGCTGCCGGATTCGCCCCTCCCCGCCCCTGAGGCTCCCTTTTCGCCCGCGCGCCGGATTTTCCCCGTTGCATCCGCCGCGCCAAGTTGCGGCAAGAGGTTACATCGTCACGCTTTCGTCACCCGGAACGGCCCGAATTTTCCCGCGCCGCCGTGGTTCTCGCCGTCCAGCGACATCGCAAACAGCGCCATCCGCGCGCCGACCCATGTGTGCCGCGCAGGGCTGAACGGCTCGCCGAAGCGCCGCCAATCCCCCTGATGCTGATACGCAAACGCCGCGCGCGCCGTGTCGTCCCCCGTCGGCTGAAGCACCATCCGCAGGGCAAGCTGCTCCGCTGGCGCGTCGATTTCCTCGCACACCCGCTCCTGATGCGCCCCGCCGTCCGTCTGGACGAAAACCAGTCGCATCCCCGCCGCCGTCCGCCGCAGGGCGATGTACGCGTACTGCCCGCCGATGAGCCCGAAGCCCGCCTGCTCGCCGATTTGCAGCGCGCGGGCATCCAGTGTCACCTCCGCCGTGAAGGCGGGCGCGGCGATTTTCTGCGTCAGCACATGCGGGCAGTTCCACAAAATCCCGTTCGGCGCGGGCAGGGCGGCAAGCGTCAATCCGCCGTCCACAGCATAGAAATCCGCGCGCCAATTGCCCATAAACTGCCATTGCAGCCCCAGCGAATCCGCAAAATCATCACTGCATTGCAGCGAAAGCGGCGGCTGATGCGTTTGTGACGGCTTGCGCCACGTTTCCACCGGCGTGCCGTACGTTTCGCCCGCCACGGGTTCGCCGATAATCGGCCAGCCGTCCGCCTGCCACGCCATCGGCTGCAGGTGGGTGACGCGCCCGTACAGCCCGCGGCTCTGGAAGTGGATGAACCAGTTGCTGCCATCCGCCGCCGTCACCCACGCGCCCTGATGCGGCCCGTTGACGCGGCTGTTCCCCTGCCGCAGGACGATTCTGTCCTCGTACTCGCCGTCAATCCGCCGACTGCGCAGCACCGTCTGCCAGCCCGTCGCCACGCCGCCCGCGGGAGCAAAGATGTAGTACCAGCCATCCCGCTTGTAGACCTTCGGGCCTTCAATCGTCGGGTGATTTGCCGTGCCGTCGAACAGGAATTTGTCCTCGCCGATGGCGTGCGTGCCGTCCGCGCTCATCGGAAAGATACCGATTCGGCTCTTGAACCCGATGCGGCTGTTCGCGTAGGCGTGGATGACGTACGCCCTGCCGTCGTCGTCCCAGAAAGGGCATGGGTCAATCAGCCCTTTGCCCGCCCGCACGAGCTTCGGCGCGTCCCACTGCCCGCAGGCATCCGCCGCGCGCACCATGTAGATGCCCTCGTCCGGCATCCCGTAATAGATGTAGAAAAATCCATCGTGCCAGCGGATGGCGGGCGCCCACACGCCGCACGCGTGGCGGGGGATTTCGTAGCCCGGTTCGGGGATGTTGGGCAGCGCGTAGTTCACCAGCCGCCAGTTGACCAAATCCGCCGAGGTCAGAATCGGCAGCCCCGGCACATAGTTGAACGAGGATGCCGTCATGTAGTAGGTGTCGCCGACGCGAATCACGTCGGGGTCGGAGTAGTCGCAGCACAGCACGGGATTGCGGTAGCTGCCGTCGCCTTGGTCGGGGAGGTACAGTTCGTCCGTCATTGCGCCTTTCCTCCTGAAGTCGTTCTAAACGAAAAGTTTCCTATTTATATGGATTTTTCCTGTGCGGAAAAGAACCCAAGCCTCCCCTGCAAGGGGAGGTGGCGCATCAGCGCCGGAGGGGTTGTCCCCTGCCGCTCTAACCCCTCAGTCAGATTGCGCTGACAGCTCCCCTTTCAGGTGAGCCTCTGGTTCGTGTCCCTTCACTCCACATACCCTGTCGCCACGCCCTCATACGCATTCGTCGCCGGATCGGAGGATTTGCGCGCCTGCACCGTCAGGCAAGTGCCCGTGAATCGCAGCAGCATGTCCACGCCACAGGGGGCATCGTCGATGATTTGGCAGCGGACGCGCAGCAGATTCCCGTTTTCATCCGCCGACACCCAGCCGCCGGAGGATAGCATTGTGCGCCCCGGCCATCCGGGAAATTCACTTACGCGGTTCTCCCCCAGCCCGAATTGCAGCGGATGCCGCCCACGCGCGTTCTCCCAAATCAGCGTGTTTCCCCGCAGTTCCACGCACGCCAGCCCCAGCGGATTCGGCGCGGCGAAATGGTACACAGGCGACGCATCCAGCGCGCACGCGGGATTGTTCCCCAGCGGCTGCATTTCGGGCGACAGGCGCACGGGCGACATGTCCTCCATGCCGCAGTAGGGGTAAATTTCGTCGAAAAAGGCGTTGTAGATGCGCTGCACGCCGATGGGGTCAAGGCGCGTGTCGGCAATCGTGCACAGGCAGACGTCCTTCTCCGGACACACCACGGCAAGCTGCCCGCCCAAGCCGTACATCGCCCAGCCCGCGCGCGTCATCCACACCTGCCAGCCGTAGCCGTAGCGCTCTTCCTCGTTCGTGCAAAGGCAATTGTCGATGTGCTTTTTCGTCATCTCCCGGCAGAACCATTCCGGCAGAATTCCGCGCCCGCCGTCCATCACCAGCCGCGTCACCTTGTGCAAATCGCGCAGGGACATGCACAGCCCCGTGCCGCCCTGACAGGTGCCCGCGGGGTCGCGCAGCCAATGCTTCTCGTCGTTTGCGCCAAGGGGCGTGAACACACGCTCGGTCAGGTAGTCCATCACCTGCTGCCCGGTCAGCCGCGCCACCAGCGCCGCCAGCACCTGCGAACAGCCCGTATCGTAGTGGAACACCGTGCCCGGTTCGTGGGTGGATGCGGCGGTGAAGAACGGCTTCGTCCAGTCGTCGTCGGTTTCGCGGTAGACGGTGGCGCGGTAGCACGTCGCCATCCGCAGCATATCGCGGATTTTCAGGCGCATCAGGCGCGCATCCGGCTTTTCGGGCAGGATGTCGCGGAAGTAGTCGGCAATGCAGTCATCCAGCGAAATTTTCCCTTCGTCCAGCAGGAGGCCGATGGCAAGCGCCGTCATGGATTTGGACACCGAGTACATCCGGTGTGCCTTCCCCTCCTCAAAGGGCGGATAGTACGCCGTCGCCTTCACTTCGCCCCGCACGTCAAGGATGAAGCCGTGCATACACACACTTTCGCGCTTCAGGCGGCTCACAAAATTCTCCACGCGGGTTGCCAAACGCTGGTCAAGCATGGGGTTCACTCCCTTCGTAGGCACAGGCCGCCTGAATGTACGCGCCCGTCCCCTTGATATCGTAGCTGCCTACGGTTTCCGAAATATAATAGTCATACGACCCATCGCGGTACGCGTCCGTTTTTCCGCCCAGCCCCGCGCCGTAGCACGTTTTCGCCAGAAACAGCGTGCCATCCCGCATCTGCCCGACGAAATGCCGCTGAATCGCCCGGAAGCTCTCCTGCGCCGCCGTCAGCATCCAGTCGGGCAGCTGATGATTCGCCGCCGCCTTCAAAATCGCCGCCGTCATCAGGCACGAGCCGGAGGATTCCAGATAGTTCCCCTCGCGGCCGGGGCAGTCCAGCACTTGCAGCCATGCGCCGTCCACGCGGATTTCCAGCATCCGCGCGCTGATTTTCTCCATCAGCGCCCGCAGCGGCTCAAAGCATTCATGATTTTCCGGCAGCAGCGCCAGCACATCCGCCAGCCCCAGCATATACCAGCCGACAGCGCGCCCCCACGCGTGCGCCGAGCGCCCCGTCTCCGGGTCTGACCACTGCTGCGCGCGGGATTCGTCCCACCCGTGGTGATTCAGGCGCGTTTTCGGCTCATAGGTGTGCTCATACGCCAATTGCAGCTGCTTCGCCGCATCGCGGATACCCGCGTCGCGGATGCCCGCGTCGCGGATACCCGCCGCATCGTCCTCCGCCATCAGGCAGTATTCCACATAGAACGGCGCGGACATGTGCAGCCCATCCAGCCACATTTGGTAGGGGTAGCACTTTTTGTGCCAGAATCCCCCGTCGGATGTGCGCGGCTGTCGGCGCAGCTGGTCGTGCAGCACGTCCGCCGCCCGCAGGTACTTTTTATCCCCCGTCGCCTTGTAGAGATACAGCAGCTGCCGCCCGTTGCAAATGTAGTCCAGATTGAACTCATCCAGCGTGTAGTCGCGAATCGCGCCGCTTTCATCCGTCACGAACGCGTCCATCGCGTCCTTGATGTAATCGAAATACTTCTTTTCGCCCGTCATGGCGTACAGCGCCTCCATGCCGCGCCACGCCACGCCGTAGTCATAGCTCCATCGGCTGGTCAGCAGGCCATAACGCTTCATCAGGCAATCCGCCATTTTCGCGGCGGATTTCGGCAGAAACTCCTTCATTGCGCTTCCTCCAACAATGTCAAGGCAATCTGCGCCATCCGCACCGCGCCGGTGTCGCTCAGGTGCGTGTTGTCCTGCACGCCGTCGGGGTAGTTCAGGTGATGCTCCTGCCAGTTGAACAGCACCTTCGAGCCCTCGCTGCCCAGCGCCGTCAGCAGCTTTTCGCTCGCGCGCTCCATGTCCAGCAGCCGCACGCCGCGGTAATCCGCCAAATCGCGCATCACCGCCGGATATTCCCCGTGCGTGTGCTGCAATTTGCCGTTCTCGTCAAACCGCCGCCGCGCGATGGGCGTCAGCAGAATCGGCTCTGCGCCCTGCCGCCGCGCCGCGTCGATGTACATGCCCAGATACTCCGGATAGGTGACATGCGCATCCGTCGCGCGGTCGACATCCGGCTTCTCGTCGTTGTGCCCGAACTGGATGAACAGCTTGTCGCCCTTGCGCAGGCACAGCTCCACAAAATTCAGCCGCTTTTCCGCCACGAACGACTTGCTGGAGCGCCCGCAGACCGCGCAGTTCTCCACAAACACGTTTTCCGGAACCAAGCGTTTCAGTGCCTGTCCCCAGCCCGTCATCGGCGCGGCATTTGCCGGATAATCCGCCATCGTCGAGTCGCCGCAGAGGAACCACGTCGGCGTGCGGTGCTGCGGATGCCAGTTGTCGTATCCGCCAATCACCTCGCGAATGGTGTACGCCGCCGCGTCCGCCTCGGTCATGCGCTTCTGCTTGGGATGGCGGGTGGACTGGTCTGCGCGCGCGCCGGTCGTGCCGTACTCCGCGTACCGCTCGGTGACGGGTGCGCCGCCCTGCCAGTCCTGAAACCCCTGCGGACTGACATGCTCGTCCATCTCGCAGTGCAGGAACACGGTGCGCGCAAAGGCACGCCACGGGCGGCCCAGATACGCCTGACCCGGCGCGCACTCGCCCGTCAATTTGCAATTGTGGAACACCAGCCCGTACGGCGACTGCTCCGGGGTATTCGCCGCCGTGTACAGCCCGCCGCGCTTGTTCATGAACAGCGTGCAGCGCTCAAACCAGCAGCGGTACGGCCCGAAAATGAAGTCCACGTCGCCCTGAATATAGCAGTCCTCAAAATACTGGCGGTTCAGCGTCAGCGGGCAGTCCCCTACGGACGTGACCCCCTCCGGAATCAGCCGCGGCAGAGCATCCCGCGCCACTTTCGGCATCGTCGGGCCGCAGAACAGCGTGTCCTGATGCGCAATCATCCGCACATTCCGCCACACGCCGCGGTCGCCCGCCGCATACACCGCCACCGCCTGCCCGACCAGCGAGCCGTCGCCCGCGTCGTTGCGGATGGTCAGGTTCTCCACCTCCACGTTATTCCCCGTGACCAGAAACGTGTAGCTGAGGAACGTGCCCTTCTCCTTTCCGTCCGCGTCCAAATCCTTGGCACAGCCGGAGTTGGTGATGACGGTGCGGTCGCGCGCTTCGCCGATGATGCGGATGTTGTCCTTGTTCACAATCACCTTTTCGTGGTACTCGTCCATCCGCAGCAGGAGGATGGTGGGCATCCGGCTGCTCATGGGCACGGCATCAATCGCCGCTTGAAGGGAGGTGAAATCCCCCGAACCGTCCTTGGCAATGATATACATCGTTATTCTCCTATCAGTCCATGTTTTTTCATACTATTTTCAAATGAAAAGGCGCAAGCAGATGGCGCAGGTGAATTTGAAAATAGTATTAGCATATCCGCCGTCATTTTCGCGAAAAACTCCGCCCCGGCGCGCTGGGTATGTGTGTCGTCCTTCGACCCGTCGGGATAGGCGGGGTACAGCCCTGGTTCAACGTTCATGTACAGCGGATACGTCGCTTCCTCGCCCATTTGGCGGAATTTTGCCATGCTCTCCGCCGTCACGTCCAGAAGATGGATGTTGCGCTTCTTCGCCAAGCGGCGGATGGCATCGGGATACGCCCCGTGCGCGTCCACGAGCTGGCCATCCCGCCAGTATCGGCGCGGAATCGGCGTGACGAGCACCGGGATTGCGCCGTGCAGCCGCGCCGTATCCACATAAATCTCCAGATTCGCCGAGAAAGACGTGTTCGGGTCGGTATGCCGCCAGACCAAATCGCTGGTGTCGTTGTGGGTGAACTGGATGAGCAGCAAATCGCCGGGCTGGATGGTGCGCTCAATGTCCGTCAAGCGCCCTTCCGCCAGAAAAGACTTGGTGCTGCGGCCGCCAACGGCTTTGTTGACGACGTTCACGTTCGGCAGGTAGTCGCCGAGCAGCTGACCCCAGCCGGTGATGGGTGCGTTTTCGGGCGGGTAGGTGGCGGCGGTGGAGTCGCCGCAAATGTAGATGGTCATTTTCTTTCTCCTGATGATGGTGTCTGGTTGCAGAAGTTTTGCTTTCTGCATTGTAGATTTTTTGTGTTGCGCAGGGGTTTCGCTCCTGCGGGAGCGACAAGGGGGCATGAAAACAGACGAACGTCTGCGGTCGCCCCCTTGACCCCTTCGCAGTCCACACGCTCATAATTGATTGTTATTGTTGTTTTTTTCTTTGGATACAGCGATTATTCCGCCGTGATGTGCAGCACCTGCCCTGCTTCATGCGGGAAGCTCCTGCCGTCGGAGAGAATCAGCGTGCCGCGGAACGACGCGGTGATCTCCGCCTGATACTCCGCGCCGTCCCATGCAATATCCACCGTGTAGCCGCCGCGCGCGCGGATGCCGACGGCTTCGCCCTTCTGCCACTGCGCCGGTACGGCAGGCAGCAGGCGCAGGAAGCCCTCGTGGCTCTGCACCAGCATTTCCGCCATTGCCGCCGTCGCGCCGAAGTTGCCGTCAATCTGGAACGGCGGGTGATTGTCCAGCAGGTTCGGCAACGTCGAGCGCTCCAGCAGCAGGCGGATGTTCTCCCCCGCCTTCGCGCCATCGAGCAAGCGCGCCCACAGGCACAGAATCCACGCGCGACTCCACCCGGTGTGGCCGCCGCCGCAGGACAGCCGCTTTTCCAGCGTCGCGCGGGCAGCCGCGAACCATTCCGGCGTATCCGGCGTAATCTGCCGACCGGGATACAGCGCGAACAGGTGGCTGATGTGCCGATGCCCCGGACAGGCGTCCTCGCAGTCCCGCAGCCACTCCTTGATGCGGCCGCCTTCCACCTGCACGGGGTCAAGTTTCTGCTTGAAGGCGGTGTAGCGCGCCGTATCCGCCCCCAGCACCGCGCCGCATTCCTCGATGGCGGACATCAGTGCGTGGAGAATCTGCCCGTCCATCGCCGCCGCGTCGGTCAGCGTCCCGCTTTCGCCCGACGGGGTGATATACACGTTCTCCGGCGAGGACGACGGACTGACGGTATACATGCCATCCTCCCGCAGAATCGCGGTGTCGAGGAAGAAATCCGCCGCGCCGGTCATCAGGTCGTAGTTCGCGCGCAGGAAATCCGCATCCAGCGTGTAGCGGTAGTGCTCCGCGATGTGCAGGCACAGCCACGCCGCGCCCATCGGCCAGTATGTTGCGGGGCAGTAGGTGTCCTGCGGCGCACAGTCGCCCCACAGGTCGGTGTTGTGGTGCGCCACCCAGCCGTTCGCGCCGTACATGCCCAGCGCCACCTGCGCCCCGTGCGGCTGCATCCGGCGCAAGTGGTCGAAAAGCGGCAGGTGCATCTCGGAGAGGTTGCACACCTCCGCGCACCAGTAGTTCATTTCCGTGTTGATGTTGATGGTGTACTTGCCGTCCCACGCCGGGTGGAAATCGTCGTTCCAAATGCCCTGCAGATTCGCCGGCAGCGTGCCGGGACGCGAGCATCCCGCGAGCAGATAGCGTCCGAAGGCAAAATACAATTCCTCCAAGCCGTTATCTGCATTGCCTTGCGCATAGCGGGCAAGGCGCTGGTCGGTCGGCAGATTGTCCAGCGCATCCTCCCCGTGCAGGGCGAGCGCGCACCGCGCCATCACTGCCCGGTGCTCCGCTACATGCGCTGCCTCCACCGCCGCGTAGCCATCCGCCGTCGCCGTCTCCAGCCGGGACAGGCACGCCGCGCGCAAATCCGCAAAGCGGTAGGAGGTCGCCGACGCAAGGTAGATATCCGCCGTTTCGCCGATGTGCAGCGTATTGCCGATGACGTGCACGCCCTCGCCCACCGCGCGGCACATTGCCATATACTGTACGCCCCCGTCGCCCGCCTGCCCGCTCAGCAGAATGGTATGCTCATCCACCTTGTCGATGCGGTTGACATACGCGCCGCGCCGGAGCAGAACGCGGCTGGAGAAGCCCTCGTGGTGCATCGCAAACACCTGATGCGGCACAGACAGGAAGCACTCGCGGCGGATTTGCTTCTCCTTGCGGACATACGACACCTGATGCACACCGTCCGTAATATCCAGCGCCCGCCGATAACCGCTGACGGGGCGCTCGTGGCGCGACATGTCCTGCCCGCGCAGATTGCGCATTCCGTGCAGTCCTTCGGGCGTTTCGCCGTCCAGCTGCTGGAGAATCAGGTCGCAAAGCACCTCGTAGTGGCGTTCGCCGTCGGGCGTGGCGGTCAGCGCTTCCTCGGCAAGCTGCTGCGCTTCGGCGATTCTGTCCGCCTTGAGCAGCTGGCGCACCACGGGCAGATACTTTTTCGCATCGGGATTCACGCGGTCGCGGAAGCCGCCGTACCAGCAGGAATCCTCGTTCAGGCTGATTCGCTCCAGCACCGTGCCGCCGAAAACCATTGCGCCCATGCGACCGTTGCCCAGCGGCAGGGCGATGTTCCAGTCCTTGGCGGGGGCATCGTACCACAATTGATATTGCTTCATCATCGTGTTCCTCGCATCAGGTATTTCTGATATGAGCAGATTGATTTTTATTCTCGCAGGGGGATTTCGCTCCTGCGGGAGCGACAAGGGGGCATGAAAACAGACGAACGTCTGCGGTCGCCCCCTTGACCCTTTCGCAGTTCACACGCTCATAGTTGATTTTTATTGCTGCAAAGAGTTCGTGTCTGCGGACGCGGTAAGCTGCACGCTGTCATCCGCGTCCAGCCAGTCGCCCTGCACGCCGCGCACCGCCACGCCGCGCAAATCCACATCCGCCGCATTGCGCAGGTAGAAGCCTGCGCGCTGCATTTCGGGGCAGCCGTCCATCATGGCGGGGCGGCCGGGCGCGCCGTCCACCATCTCCACCACCACGTTCTGCATCTTGACCCCCTCCACCGGCATTTCCGCCAAGCCGTAGAAGAAGCCCGCACAGGCGGTGCACTGGCGCGCGCGTACGTCGGAAATCACCACGTCGCGCAGGCAGGGGGTGGCATCCGTCACCGGGTAGGGCGCTTTGTCCCACACATGCTTCATCTTGCCGTTCGCGCCGCAGAAGTAGTACATGTTGAACACGAAGGGGCACATCACCTTTTCCATCACGAGGTTATTCAGCTGGATTCCCTCCACCGTGCCGCCGCGCCCGCGCCGGGTTTTGAGGCGGATGCCGCGGTCTGTCTCGTAGAACACGCAGGAGGACACCACGACGTTGCGGATGCCGCCGGACATTTCGCTGCCCAGCACCACGCCGCCGTGCCCATGCAGGAAGTGGCAGTTGCTGATGATGATGCGCTCGCACACCTGCCGATTCGGCGTATCCTCCGTGCCGGACTTGATGGCAATGCAATCGTCGCCGACATCAATCGTGCAGTCGTGGATGCGCACATCCTGACAGCCGTCGGGGTCGATGCCGTCGGTGTTGGGTGAATCCGCCGGATTTTTAATATTCAGCCCGCGAATGACCACATTCCGGCAATAGAGCGGATGCACCGTCCACGCCGGGGAGTTGGTGAGCGTCACGTTCTCCAGCGTCACATGCTCGCAGTGGTTGAAGCACACGAGGTAGGGTCGCGGATGTGCATTCTGCCCTGCCCGCTGGCGCGTCCACCAGTAGCTGCCCTGTCCATCCAGCGTGCCATAGCCGGTGATGGTCACGTTCTTGGCGTGTTCGGCGTAGATGCACGGCTGATGCGCCAGTCCTGCGATGCCCTCGAACTCCAGGTCAATCAGCGGGAAGGTGGATGCGTCCTGATGGAAGCGCAGCACCGCGCCGGACTCGATGTGCAGCGTCATGTTATCGTACAGGCGGATTGCGCCCGTGGGGTAGTCGCCCGCGGGGACAATCAGCGTGCCGCCACCGCGGGTGCGGAGGTCAGCAATGGCTTGCTGGAAGGCGGCTGTCCAGTCGGCGGGGGTGGGGACGCTGGCAGCGTAGTCGAGAATGTTCATTGGTTTTCCTCCGATGTTTGTTACTGTTTCTTCTATTATAATGGTCTTTTTTGTTGCTTTTGGCTTATTTCTCCGAAACATGCCGTTATTTCTCCATGTACCGCACATACGCGTCGCGGTAGATGGCAAGCACGTTGTCGATGCCCATTTTGGTCAGCTGGGCGACGTAGGCATCAAAATTGGTCAGGTGCTCTTCGCCGGTGATGAACTTGATGCTCATTTCGGTGATGTAGGTCTCCATCTCGTCCATCAGACTGTCGCAATAGGCTTGCTGTTCCATGCTGAAATTGATGTAGGGTGGGTAAATCAGCGCGGTGGACGCATCCGCCCATGTCCGCTCGGCAACAAGCTGCTCTTCGGGGTAGCTCGCCAGCACCACCGTCTCGCCGTCATACTTCGGGAAGGCGGTGTGCCCGATGGCGTAGGTGTACAGCGTCAGCCAGCCGTTTTCCTCGTCCACGGTCAGTGCCTTTTCGGTCAGCTCCTTCTTGCCGTCGACGATGCGGTACGTTTCGCCCTCAATCCCCCACGTCAGCAAATCGCTGCCCTCCGGGGAGTACATGTAGTCAATGAATCGCACCGCCGCCACGGGGTCTTTGCAGGCGGAGGTGATGACGGTCACGGTGGATGACATGTTGCCCGCCGCCTCGGCGCACGCGGTGTAGCGGATGCCATCGTCTGCCTTCAGCCACGGCATCGCCTGAAAGCTCGCGGATGCATTCGCGCGCTCCTGAAGCAGCGGCAGATAGTACCGCCACGCATTGTCCAGCCCCACGAACGCGCCCGTCAGGTCGTTGACGATGTTCTCCGTTTTCCATGCGTCGGAGTGAATCAGGCAGTTGCTGCCCAGCAGGCCCTCTTCGTACCACTTGTGCATCGTTTCCAGATACGCCTTGTATTCCGGCTCCATCGGGCCGTACGCCACCGTGCCGTCTCGCTTGATGCAGAAGGTGTTCATCACGCCGAATGCGGGCAGGAAGTACGGCAGTCCCCAGCCGTCAAAGGGAATCTCGTCCGGGAAGCCGTTGCCGTTGGGGTCTTGCGTCTTGAACGCCGTCAGCACCTCGTACCACTCGTCGATGGTCATCGGCGCAGTCAGCCCCAGCTTCTTCAGCCAGTCGTCGCGGATAATCAGCCCGTTGTAGCACTTGCGGCAGATTTCCTCCACCGTCTGCATCGGGTTGATGCATGGGAAGTAGTACATCTTGCCGTCCGCCGTCTCCACCTGCTTGCGCAATTCCGGGCGCTCGGTGTAGATGCGGGTCAGGTTGGGCGCGTACTGAGCAATCAGGTCGGTCAGGTCGATAATCAGCCCTTCGGCGTACATCCTGTCCATGCTCACGTCGTGATTCCACATGATGACATCCGGCAGATTGCCCGAAATCACCATCATCTTATACGCATCCTCCGAGTTGTTCGGCGGCGACTGGAACGTCACATCCACCCCTGTGGCATTCTCAATCACCTGAATGCCTTTGAGCGAATTGTAGAGGTCGACATCATCCGTCCGCAGATACCACGAAATCGGCACTTTTGCCTTCTCCTGATTCGCCGCACAGCCGCCGAGCAGGCAGAGTGCCAGAATCAGGCAGAGCAATGCAGTCCATTTCCGCATGGTGCTATCCCCTTTCCCCTTGTACATATGTGTACTCACGTTTATGTCTATCATACCATGAACACAGATATATATAAAGCGTTTTGTGGCAAAATTCTGCTGATTTATATAGAAAGCGGGGATCACCGGCCGCCCGGCGACCCCCTTGAGTCCGTCAGATTGCTTATTTGCCGCGGCTCATGAAGCTGTCGTATGCTTCCTGATGCAGCTGAATCAGGTTCTCGATGCCCATCTTCTGCAGGGTGTCCATGTAGGTGTCGAAGTTCGTCAGCGGTTCAGCGCCAGTGATGAACTTGTAGGTCATTTCGTTGATGTAGTTGCTGATGTTGTCGATTTCCGCAACCGCCTTCTGCGCGTCGGTGGTCAGGATAATCGCCGCCGGATATTCCAGCGCGTTGGAGGCCTGCGCCCACAGGCAGGAGGATGCCACATACTTCTCTTCGCGGGTCGCCATCGTGTAGTCAGCCGCGCCCCAGCGGGGGAAGCTCACGTGGGACATTGCATAGCGGAACTTGACGGGGAACGCGCCATCGTAGAAGTTTTCGCAGATGGTGTTCGCCCATTCGGTTTCCACCTTCTTGCCGGTTTCGGGGTCGATGGTGTAGGTGCCGTGGCCGTTCGTCCAGTCCTGCTTGGCGTTGATGGGGTCAGAATCTTCCGTGCCCCACGTCGTGCAGTTGGTGCCTTCCTCGGAGTACATGGCGTCAATCAGGCGCGCAGCCGCTTCCACGTTCTTGCAGTCGGTGGAGATGACGGTGGACACGCGGTCGCCGTAGCTCATGCCGTAGTTGTCCGCATAGGACACGCCGCTGCCATCCACGCACGCCGGCCACTGCACGGCGACGAAATCCGCATTGGGGTTCTTTTCCTTCACCTGCGGCAGGCGCTGCTCCCAGTAGTTCGCCAGGCCCTTCCAAGAGCCCGCGAGGTCAGCGTACAGGTTCGGGTCAGCGGAATCGGCGAGCGTGCCGTTTTCGTCCGCATACACGTTCTGCACTAGGCCCTCGGCGTACCACTTCGCCATCGTTTCCAGATATGCCTTGTATTCTTCGGAGTACTGGCCGTAGCCGACCTTGCCGGTTTCGGGGTTCACATACCAGCCATTGGTGATGCCGAACGCGGGCATGAACAGCAGCAGTCCGCCAGAGCCGGCGTCGAAGGGAATTTCATCCTGTTCGCTGTTGCCGTTCGGGTCGCCTTCCTTGAACGCGGTCAGCACGTCGTACCACTCGTCGATGGTCGTCGGCGCTTCCATGCCCACGTTCTCCAGCCAGTCCTTGCGCATCATCAAGCCCCACCACGTGACGGACGCCTTTTCGAGGTCAGTCACCAGCGGGTTGATGGGCGTGAAGTACAGGTAGCGGCCTTCGTCATCCATCAGCGTCTTGGCGACCTGCGGATTTTCCTCCAGCAGCTTCTTGTAGTTGGGCATGTACTGGTCGATGACATCGTTCAGCTCGATGATGATGCCGTCGGCGTACATCTGCGCCACGCCGCCGACGTAGCCCAGACTGTTGTTGTGCTGCCATTGGATGATATCCGGGTAGTTGCCGGATGCCATCATCGCCACATACTGCGCCTTGATTTCGTCGCCATTGCCGCACACGACCGTCCAGTCAATGTCAACGCCCGCCATCTCCTGAATCTTCTGGAGACCAACGAGGGTTTCGTAGAGATACGGTTCGTACTGTGCCGTGCCGCCGCGGACGTAGTACGTCACGGTGGGGTTCTCCGCCATCGCGGGAGCGGCGAGTGCCAGCAGCATCGTCAGCGCGAGCAGGGTAGACAGGAACTTCTTCATGGGGAAACCTCCTTTTTTATTGGAATAACTGTATGCTCAACGGCGTGCGCCATTGAAACCGATGGAAATGGGAAACCAGTTGGATGAAAAACACATGTCTTGCGTCGATGGCATGATTATACACCAGCTCCGACGGTTTGTAAAGCCCTTTCGCAAAATTTTTCTTCCTATTATAATCGGTTAAAATGCGTATAGTAAACACACCCGTCGCCTTTTTGCATAAGGAAACAGAATCAGTATATTCATGCATGATGATGGTGGTTATACTATTTCCAAATGAGAATGCGCCAAGATGCGCCGCGAATTTTTCGTTCTGGCTAACGGGAGTGAAATGCAGCGTAGCAGCGCTACGCTAAATGGAACGACCGGACGCCAGAGCGGAAAAGGCGCAAGCAGATGGCGCAGGTGAATCTGGAAATAGTATTAGATGCCCGTCAAGCCGCTGCGTTCCACGCCCTCCATGAACCGCTTCTGAAGAATCAGGTAGAGAATCAGAATCGGCAGGATGCACAGGAACGTCGCCGCCATCAGCATCGCTTCGTTGAAGATGACGCCCTCAATGTCGTTGGTCTGAATCATGGTGTGCTGCTCCTTGTTCAGCTCCGCGTAAAGGTTCGGCAGGCTGTTGGGCAGCATCTTCAGCCAGACAGAGTTGAAGTAGACCCCTGGCTCGAAGTAGTCGTTCCAGTGCCAGACGATAGAGAGCACCGTGCATACTAACAGCGACGATTGGCTCATCGGCAGCATAATGTGCAGGAAGGTGCGGATTGGCCCGCAGCCGTCCACGCGGGCGGCTTCCTCCATCTCGTAGGGCATCCCGGAGAAGAACTGCCGGAAGAGGAAGATGAAGAACGCGCCGTTGAGCCCGAAGCCCAAGAACGACGGTACCACCAGCGGCAGATAGTACTCGCTGTTGAGCCAGCCCCAGTTGGAGAACTGCATGTACTGCGGGATGATGACCGTCTGCACGGGCACGAGCATCGTCAGGATGACCATCGCGAAGAGCGCACCCTTGAAGCGGAATTTGTACCGCGCGAAGGCGTACCCCGTCATCGCGCAGGAGAGCACATGCCCCAGCGTGCAGATAATCGCCACCCGCGCGCTGTTCCAGACGTAACTCTTGAACATCAGCTTGCGGTACGCCACGGCGTAGTTGCTCCACGTGAGTTTTGAAGGCAGCCACTTGACCGTAATGTTGATCAGGTCGTCATCCGTCATCAGCGACTGCGTAATCATCTTGATGAACGGGTACAGGAACACGAAGCTGAGCGCGCAGAGCAGGAAGTAGAAGCCGAAGCGAATCACGCCGCCGCGGACGAGGCGTGACCAATGGCTGCTGCTCCGGCGCAGGCTCACATGGTTGTTTTTCGCCATCATTCTCACTCCTTCCCGCCGGATACGAACACGAATTTGCCCATCACGCCCATGCTGATGCCGCACAGCAGCAGCGCAAAGGCGAAGTACACCCAGCTCATTGCCGCGCCGTAGCCGAACTGCTGATTCGTGAACGACTGCTTGTAGATGTAGTCAATCACCGGGTTCGTCGCATCGGTAAAGAAGGCGACGATGGTGTAGACGAGGTTCATCAGGATAACCGGAGAAATCATCGGCAGGGTGATTTTCCAGAACATCTCCCACTCCGTCGCGCCGTCAACGCGCGCTGCCTCGTAGAGCGAGGAGGAAATGCCCTGCAAGCCCGCCAGAAACAGCACAATCTGCACGCCGGACTTCCACAGCACCACCGTGATGCGGTCGAGCACCCCCTGCAGGAACTCCGTCAGGCTGTGCCCCAGCAAATCGGCAATCAGCTGCGGCACAACGATGCCCGTGGTGATGGTCGTGCCATCCGCGCCCATGCCGAGCATCTGCTTCATGACATAGCCCGCGCCGAGCAGCACCGGAATGAAGAACGCCGCGCGGAAGAACCCGCGTCCCTTCATCGGGCGGTTAATCAGGATGGCAATCGCCAGCGAGAACACGAGGCAAATCGGCGTATTCAGCAGCGTATCCGACACCGTTTGCAGGAACATAGGCACAAAGTTCAAATCGTAGAAGAAGATGTAGCGGTAGTTCTCCAGCCCCACAAAGCCCATTTGGAAGCCCTTCATCTTCACAATTTCCGAGAAGGACAGGCGGATGGACGTGGTAATCGGCCCTAAGAAGAACAGGCAGAACCCCACCAGCCACGGCGCGAGGAAAATCAGCGCCTCGAAGGAACGCTTGCGCTCCATCGTCATTCTGCCGCCCGCCTTGCGGAAGGGCTTGCCCAGCGCTTTTCCGATGCGCTTCAGGAAGTTTTCAATCGGCAGAAGGCCTTTCCGCATCCCCCGGCGGATGGGTGCAAGCACCTTCCCTGCCGGCTGAAGCGCCTTGCCGATGGCGGATTCCGAAATCCAGCGCGGCAAATCCGTGTAGACGAACACGCCAATCAGCAGCAGCGCCGCCACCGCCATCACCCAGTCGTGATAGGCGACAAACACGATACCCGCGAGGATGAGCAGCGTCAATGCCGCCCGTCCGGCGCGCTGCCACCCGCCTGCTTTTGCACCGTGATTCACTGCGCTCCCTCCTTCGTCACCAGATAGCCCATTGCGGGGATGGTCAAGCCGTCCGCCTGCTGGTCGTGGTCAGCGTAATTGACGTACACCTGCATCCCGTTGTCGTACCGCACGCGGATGAGGTCGCTGGAAATCTTCGTGTGCTCCATCATCAGCGCGGTGCGCAGGTTGTGCAGGTCGCCATCCGCAAAATCCGCGGCAATTGCGGATACCTTGTCCAGCCACGCGCTGTACTGCGCCGTGAACAGGCTCTGATAGTCCGTGTACATCAGCTCTTCGGTGCTGCTCCACGTCAGCTCGAAATACGGCATGTAGCCCATTTCCACCCAGCGGAGCATCTCGCGGTCTAAGTCGCTGGAGAGGTTGCCGGGTGTGGCGGTGTACGCGCGCACGCCGTGCATCACCAGCTGGTAGAACGGCACGGCCTCGGTCGTGAACTGGAAGCCGCTGTCCTTGTAGGGCACTTCGGTCAGCAAATCCGCATACGGCGCTGCCCAAATCGCCCCTCCCTGCACGCTCACCTCGCCCAGACTCGCCCTTGCGTCCGCCAGCATCTGCTGATAGGCTTCAAGCGTCTGCTCGGTCGTCCACACATGCCCGCGGTTGTAGTTGAACGGAATGTACTGCCCCATGCGCTCCAGCCGAAGCCCGCTGACGGACAGCTTTTCGGCTTCCTTGGCAAAGGCTTCGTACTTTTCGCGAATGACCTCCGGGCTGAGGATGAACGTTTTCTCGTCCGGGTCGGTCAGGATGGCGTAGTTGGAGAGGTACACCACGTCGTTGCGCTTGGAGTAGCTGCGGGTGTCCGTGTCCGCCTCGACGAAATTCGCCGTCAGCGAGAGCGTCGACCCCAATTCCGCCGCTTTCTGCGCCAGCGTGGTCAGGTCGCTGTTCTTGCCAACACTGCGTTCCACTGGCAGCGCGTCCGGCCAGTGCCCGTAGCCGCCCTTCGTCCAGCCCTTCAGGGCATACTTGACCTGCTTCACGCCAGCTTCCGCGAAAATATCGATGATTTCGCCCACCTGCGCCAAGGTGGTCACGGTGCGCTGGGTGTCAAACAGCAGCCCTTTTTCCGGCGCGGAGAGGAACAGATCAATCGCGATGGTCTGCTCGCCCACGTCGGCGGTCAGGCCGCGCTGCATTAGGTAATCGCGGTAGGTGACCGCCATATCCGAGTAGGTGTCCTTCCCTTCCGGCAGGAACAGCAGGCGCACGGCGTAATCCACCGGCATCGCGTTCTTGTCGTAGGTCTTGATGGAGCGGCTCGTCACGCGCATGTCATCAAATCCGCGTCGGTACTGGAAGTTCGCGCACACGGTATTGACCGCCACAATCTTGGTGGACGGGCTGACGGAAATTCGGGTGCTCTCCGCGCCCTCCTCCACCACCGCCAGCATCGCGTTTCCGCCGATGGAAATGCCGTAGACGGGCATCATGACTGTCGCCTGCTCCTGATCGTAGAAATCCAGCATCTGCTGCGATTTTTCGACGTTTCCGTAGATGCTGAAGTACTGCGACAGCTCCTTGAAATGCGCGTAGTCGTCGAATTTCAGGATTGCGCCGCATCCGTCCGGGTAGAACAGGAAGCCGTCCGCGTTGTCCGAACCGGCGCAGAGGTACGGCATCATGTCGATGGAGACGATGGAGAAATCCGCATAGCAGTTGATTCTCTCGTACGGCACGCGCACCAGCACGCTTTCGTCCTCCAGCAGCACCTCCACATCCAGCGCAACGCCCGTCGTCGCCAAATCGTAGTGGAGGATGACGCCGTTCTCCACAAGGTCGTAGCTTGCGCCCAGCTGCGATTCGTTCAGCAGCACGGCGTTGGTAATCGAGCCTGCGCCCTTGGCGAGGTTCGTGACGTTGACCGTCAGCAGCGAGTTCGCTTTCTTCTGGTTCAGCCCCGCCAGCTTGCCGGTGAACGTCGGGTCATTCATGCTGGATGACCATGTGACCCCCGTCTGCTTATCCAGCACCTCAAAGCCGCACAAATCCACCGAGAGGGACAGCGCCAAGCGGTCGTTTTCCGCCACGGGGATGCGCGTCTCTTCCGCCGCCGCGACGCTGAATACTGCCAGCAGCATCATCAGCAGGCATACAAGCATCCGTTTTTTCATTTTCTGCCTCCTGATTCAGTCAATTCTGTAAATCACTTCGTAGAACATTTCGCGAATCATCCCCACAAACTGGGATGCAATGGTGAACAGCAGCACCACCATCGCCCAAATCATCACCATCGTGAAGAGGGAGAGGAAAATCATCAGCACCGTTTTGCCGACGGAGTAGCCGTTCATTTCCTTGAGCGCGAGTATCATCAGCAGCACGACCCACGCCAGCACGCCGACCTCCAGCGTCGCGAACAGCCCTATTTGGCTGCCGTCCATGATGCGGGAAGCAAGCGTCAATATCGGCGTAAAGACGATGTAGGGTGTGAGCGCGTAGGCGGAAAACAGCAGCGTTTCGGAAAGCAGCGTTTCGCCGTCCAAAATCGTGGTCATCATGTAGCTTGCCAGCACCCACGTCAGCACGGGCACAAACAGCTTGCCGCACTCCAGCAGCAGGTTCGCCTTGCGCACGGACACCGATGCCAGCGGATAGTGCGTGCCGTAGATGGACAGGATGCGCACCGCCAGCGTCAGCACGAGCAGGACAATCACCGGCAGCCAGTTTTTCTTTTCGCCGCGGTGGCGCTTGATGTGCTCCGTCACAACAATGGGGTGGTAGAGGGTCATCAGGCACAGCTTCAGGCTCTTCATGGTTCACAGCCCCCTTCCCATCTGCACATCGTCCGCCCACTGGTCGGCTTTCTTCTTGAGGAAGCCAAGCAGCTTCACCAGCAGCAGCGCGCCCACGGCAATGCCCAGCACAATCGGCACAAAGTGCTGCCGGAACGTCTCGTGCCGGTATTCCGCGAACGCCTCGGAGTAGCCCTCCTTGTCATCCGCCAGATAGTAGGATGCCAGCGCGTCCTCCCAGTTCTCCTGCTTGCCCATCACCTTCGCCACGCCCTGATGCGCCAGCGCGTAGTTGCTGTCGATTTCCAGCGCCTGCTGCCAGTAGTCCAGCGCCTCGGCATAGCGGCCTTCGCCGTGCAGCGTCACCGCCTGATGGATGAGCTTGATGAAGTGCGTCGGTTTGAACACGGTGATAGACCCCGTGTTGTAGTCCAGCACATACAGGAAGCCCTCGCTGTCATGGTCGATGGACACGGGAATCTGGAACAGCCCGCCAACCGTGCCGATGCCGCCGAAGGTGCACAGCAGGTTGCCTTCTTGGTCGTACTGGTAAATCAGCCCCGTGATGCGGTCAACCACGGTGATGATGCCGTTGTCCTCCACCGTGATGTCCGCCATCGTCGGGTGGAGCAGCTTTCCTTCCTTGTCCTCCAAGGTGAAGCCGTATTTCTTCGTCTCGTAGGTGTTGTTGCCGACGGAGTTCAGCTTGCGAATCTGCGCGGTTTCCTTGTTGGACAGGATGCCGTAAATCATGTTGTCCGCGCCGATGTAGAAGTTGGAGTAGCTCGCAGGCTCCTGCTTCACCGTGCGCTCAATCTGCGATTTTGAGCCGAACATGCGAATGAGCGTGCGCGAGAGCGAGAAGCCCACGTCGTCCGCGCCGAGGTAGCCGCGGAAGTTGTTCGCCTCGTCGATGGCAATCAGGTTCGCGCCCTTGAGGACGTAGATGTACCCCGTGTTGGCGACGAACAGCTTCTGCACGTCGAAGGTGAAGCTGTTTTCCAGCAGCGCCGAATCAGGCTTGCCATACGCCTTGCGGTCGGTGCGGTCGGCGTTCAGCGTCGCCAAGCGCAGATTGCCCGTGTCGGCAATCCAGATGGACAGGTCGTCGCCGACGTACACGCCGCGCGGCTTGGAGAGCTTCTTGCCGCACGCTTCGGTGATTTCCTCCAGCACCACGCCTTCGCGGTTCATCACCAGCACGCGGTTGTTCTCCGTGTCCGCGACGTAGAGCAGGTTGTCCTTGCCGATGAAAATGTCCTCCGGGTGATTCATGAAGCCGTAGTCATCAAGGTTCTTGAACGTCGTGTACACCTCGTACGCCGCCGGAATCGGGATATAATTCTCGTCCTTGTCGGCGACGAAGGCATCGACCCCAACCGCCGCAAAGGCGCTTGACATCATCAGCAGTGCCGTCAGGAGACATGCGCAGAATCGTTTCATCATCGTTTGCCTCCCTTACGACTTGATGCCCGAATAGGACATGGTTTCCATCACCTTGCCGCGCATGATGGCAAACACGAGAATCGACGGCAGCGTGGTCAGGAACGTCGCCGCGCCCACCGTGCCCGCGCGCGCCACCACGCCCGCGCCGCCCGACATGGTTTGCAGCGCCAGCGGCAGCGTCTTCAGCGCGTTGGACTGAATGAAGATGAGGGGCGAGAAGTAGTCATTCCAGTTGCTGACGAAGGAGAACACCGCCAAGGTCGTCCATGCGGGCTTGAGCAGCGGCATGGCAATCTTCCAGAAGATGTGCAGCTCGCGTGCGCCGTCGATGCGCGCCGCTTCCAGAATGGAGTCCGGCAGCTGCTCGCAGAACTGCTTGACCAGAAAGAAGTTGTACGCCACGGCGATTTTGGGGATAATCAGCGCCCAGCAGGTGTTCACGAGCCCCAGTTTGTTGACGACCAAGTAGTTGGGAATCGTCGTGACGTGGGTGGAGAAGGACAGCGCCGCCACCACGATGCCGAAGATGATGTTCGACCCCGCCGGACGGTGCTTCACCAGCCCGTATGCACCCAGACAGCACACCAGAATCGACGCGAGCACCGTCGCGACAGTGGTGAACAGGCTGTTGAAGATGTAGCGCGTAAACGGCACGGTGGAGGAGGAAAGCGAAGTCAGCAAATCCGAGAAATTGCGCAGCGTCGGCTTCTGCACGATGAGGCGCGGCGGATAGAGGTAGAGTTCATCCAGCGGCATCAGCGCGCGGCAGACCATTGCGAACAGCGGCAGCGCGCAGACCACCACCATCAGGCAGAGGAAGATGTACAGCATCACCCGCGAGAAGGAAGGCCGATGCATCCGAATGCGCTTTCTGCTGATTTTGAGGGATACCGTCGACATGGTTCGCACTCCTTTCTTATACTATTTCCAGATAAGAATGCGCCAAGATGCGCCGCGAATTTTTGCGTTCTGGCTAACACGAATGAAACGCAGCGTAGCAGCGCTACGCTAAGTGGAATGAGTGGACGCCAGAATCAAAAAGGCGCAAGCAGATGGCGCAGGCGAATCTGGAAATAGTATCATGTTTCGTCGTGGAACAGGCGCATACACAATCTGCCGAGGAAGAAGGTGATGAGGAACAGCACCATTGCCACGGAGGATGCATAGCCCATGTTGAAGCGGGTGAAGGCGTAATCGTACAGGTGGGCGACGATGGTGTGCGCGGCGTAGTTTGGGCTGGGCATACCCGCCACCGCCGTCGCCACGTCAAACACGGCGAACGCGCCCACGATGGAGTTGATGGCACCGAAGAGCATCTGCGGCTTCATCAGCGGAATAGTAATCAGCCGCAGCTCCTGAAACTTGTTCTTGATGCCGTCCACGCGCCCCGCCTCGTACATCGACGGGTCAATGTTCTGGAAGCCCGCGAGGAAGGACAGGAAGCCGTTGCCCATGCTCATCCAAATGGTGATAATCATGATGACCGGCAGGACGTAATCCGCATCCTTCGTCCACAGAATCGGCTCCATGATGATGCCGAAGCGCAGGAGCAGGTTATTGATGTAGCCGTAGCGGTCGCCGGAGAAGAGAATCAGCCAAATGGTGGACATTGCCACGCCGGAGGTGAGCGACGGCGCGTAGAACGCCATCGAGAAGAAGCCGCGCCCCTTCTTCACCAGTGTGATAATCCACGCCATGAGGAAGGAGGCGAAGTACCCCAGCGGCCCGGTGACGACCGCCAGCAGCAGCGTGTTCTTGAGCGAAATCAGGAACACGTCGTCGTCCAGAATCAGCTGTGCGTAGTTGCTTAAGCCCACGAACTTGGGCGCTTGAATCATGTTGTAGTTCGTCAGCGAGTAGTACATCGCCACGCCGACCGGCACGATGACGAAAATCGCAAACAGAACGAGGAACGGCATCAGGAAGGCGTAGCCGACCGCATTTTTGCGCAGCCACGCACGCATCCCTTTGTTTTTCTTCTGGCAGATGGCAGTCACGGGCTATCCTCCTTAATTATCCAATTCAAATTCCTTGCGCTTGTTGTTCAGTTCCTTGTTGATGTCCTTGACTGCCTTCTCCAGCATGTCGCGGGCATCCTTGTTGTTCACCACCACGCTGTTCCATGCGTTGATGATGTGCCGGCCCGTGAAGTAGCCGCCGGGCACAATCATCTGCTCGCGGGCGCTCTCCATCTGCGCCTTGATAATCTGCGCATGGCGGGCATCCCACGGGAGCGAGAAGAAGGATTCAACGTTCGCGGTGTTCCAGCGCGCGCCCGTGCCGAGGATTGCTTCCAATTCACGCCCGTAGCGCGTCTGCGTTTCCGCGCTCATCCACCACTTCAGGAATGTCCACGCCGCCTCCTGCTTGTCCGACTGGCTGAGGATGACCCCCGCCGTGGATGCCGTTGTGCCCACCGCGTGGCTGACTGTGCCGTCCGCCTGCACCGTGCCGGGGACGGGTGCAATCGACCAGCGGCCGTAGAGCTCCGGCGCGCTCGTGAGCAGCTGCAAGTAGCCCGTGTAGTTGCTGATGCCGATGGGCATCGTGCCCGTGCGGATGCGGGTGAAGAAGTTGCTTTCCGCGTCAATGCCGTAGTTGGCGTACATGTCCGTCCAGAATTTGAACGCCTTGTAGGCTTCAGGCGTGTCCAGCGCGGAGGATTCGCCGTCGCCGTTGTAGTATTCGCCGCCCATTTGCAGCAGCAGCATCGTGAAGCCGCGCAGCGCACCGGGCGAGTTGGAAGATACCGACGTGTCCACCGGCAGGGAGAAGCTCATGTTGTTCTCGTACAGCCGGGGCAGCACGCGCTGGTACAAATCCGTCCACGTTTCGGGCAGGTCGATGCCCAGCTCGCGCATCACGTCCTGCCGGTAAATCATGACGGTGAAGTCCATCGTCTCCGGCAGGGCGTACACGCCGCCGCGGTAGGTGTAGGGCACGAGGCTCGATTCGTAGAACTGGCTCGCGACCTCCTCAAAATCGTCGAATTGGGTCAAATCCACCACGGCTTCGCGGAAGGCGAACTCGCCGGGCAGGTTGTAGTCCACCGAGAGCGCCACGTCCGGCGCTGTGCCGGAGGTCACGCTGAGCAGAATGGTGTTGACTGACCCCGTCGCCAGCTGCCCGGACGGCAGCACATGCAGGTTGACGACGATGCCCGTCTTTGGCGTGAAGTCCTCGTCTGCCAATTCCTTCAGAATTTCGCCCCACTCCGTGCCGCGGCCAATCCACACATCCAGCACCGTTTTTTCCGCCTCATCCGGCGCGTTTTCATCCACAATCAGCCCGACGGAATCGTAATCCTTGTAGAAGGACGCGAGGAAGTTTTCCACCGTCACGCCCATGCGCTGGAAGAAGTTCGACGTGGTGATTTCCACCTTTGCTTCCGGCGCGTGCACGACGATGTAGTCCACCGCCAGCGGGCACTTCTCAATGGACGAAATGTACGTGCCGAGGTTGGACTGCGCGTTGTCCATGTCGCTGAGCGCGCGCGGGATGCGGTCAACATCCTCCGCGAAGAAGCGCATTTGGTCGATGATTTGGCGATAGTTGCTCTCCATCGAGGTCGTTTCGTTGGAGATGGAAGCCAGCAAGTCGGCGCTTTCCTGCAAGCGGTCGACGAGATGCAGCAGCTTATCGGACAGCCCCGGCATCGTGCGGTAGAGGTCGTATTCGTAGTTGTAGTCAGGGTCAGTGCCCGTGATTTTGACGATTTCGCGGTGAATCTCGCTGAGATACGCGGTGTCCGCCTCCGTGCGCGTCATGATTTCGCCAATCGCCCCCAGCTTCACGGTCATCGTCAGCGTGTGCGTGCCCTTCGTCAGGTGGAAGAGGTACGGTTCGCCGTCCGCGCTGTGCAGCGTCTCGGCATACCACTGGTCGCTGTACGGGAAGGAGTACAGCCGCAGCTCGTCGAAGGGAATTTCGCCGTCCACCATAATCTGCCGATAGGAGGGCATCCCCGCGTCGTTGTTCTGCTGCACCTTCAGGGTGATGGCGTACAGCCCGTCCTCCGGCACGTCGAAATCCCACGCGACCGCCGCATTCCCCAGCCGCCAGCGCCAGCCGCCCATCACATTCAGCACGCGGTTCGCGCCGGAACGCGGCTCGGTCATCGGGTCGGCATCGGATTCGCGGCGAATGACGTTCTCACTGCGCCACGCGCTGTTTTCCGCCTGAAACTTGATTTGCACGTCCTTGTCCGCCGCTTTCAGTCCCTGCGCCGCGTAGCCCGCCGCCGCTTCCGCGTAAGTCGGATGAGCCGCCGGGGCGACCAGCGCCAGCGTGCCCAGTGTCACCGGCTGGTCCACATAATGTAGGGAAATCTCGTGGCGGCCCGCCGTCAGGCAGAATTTGAGCGGGTCAACATACACGCCCTGCCCATCCGCCGCGCGGACGGTCTGCCAGAGGTGGATTTCATCCTGCCGCGCCCACACTTCATCGTCGATGGAGTTCTTGCGGCCGATTTCGCTCGCCCGCTCCACAAAGCGGCGGTATAAGCAGATGTTGTTCGCTTCCTCATACGGCACGATGCCGTCGATGGTCAAGCGGCGCTGTACTTTCGCCTCGTTGCCGTCCTGCGCGAAGTAGGTGATTTCCAATTCGTACAGTCCAGTCACAGGCACATCCACCGTCCAGACCGCCGTGCTTTCGCCGTCGCCAGTGATGATGGCCTCCTGCGCAAGCACCGCATCCCCCGACAAAATCGCCGCGCTGGGCAGCAGTTCAATCCGCGTACCTGCCGGCGCGTTCGGGGTATCCTGATACGATGCCAGCGCCTCGTCATAGCCGATAGCGGTTTCCTCGTTCAGCGCGAAGAAATCCGACCATTCCTCTGCCGACGCGGTGAATGGCAATAAGCAGCAAATCGCCAGAATCAGAGACAGCACGATGCTACGCTTCACTTGGTTTTTCCTCCTCTTCGGCGTGCCCCGCTGCACACCGCCGTCATTTTCGGGGGGACTTGTTTCAAGCGTATTCTCTCACAGGCGGCGGCGGTTTTCAATCTTCAAAATGATGGTTTTTGTGTTTTTCGGTCGTCATTTTCCCATGAAGGACACAAAATCACCACCTAAAAAATTGTAGATGCCCCCTTTTTATATGCAGTATTTGCGTTTTGCCCCCTCTTTCCTTGAAAAAATGGTGGATTTGTGATAGAATAAACCCATGTGACTGGGAGGAGAAGGGAACATGTTCGGGCATCATTCCAAGACGTACTATAAGTATCTGGCATCCTATGGCGCGCTGCTGCTGACCGCCATCATCGCCCTCGTTTTCGTGTCGCAGGTGTTCTTCATCCGGCAGCTGCGGACGAATCTGGAGGACAACCACCGCGCGCTCGTGCAGCAGAGCGTGCAGGAGATGGACAGCGACCTCCAGCAGATTTACGACATCGAGTACCAGATTTCGACAGTCAATCAGAATTTCTTTTCCTATTATTTAGAAGCGCCCAGCCCCGTGCGCGACCTGCGGCTGGTGAACGAGTTCAAGAATCTGCTTGCCCCCTCCACCCTGATTTCCGAAATTGCGCTGGCGGACGCGGACGCCAAGATGGTGTACACCTCCATTGCCGTGTACTCCGCCGCGCTGTTCTTCGACCGCATCTTCTCCTTCCCGGAAGGCGACCCCGTGGCGAGCAGCCTTGCCGACAGCAGCCGCCGCATCATCCGCACGGCACAGCGGAGCGGCAGCGCGGAACGCTATCTGGCGTTCATCAACACACCGTCGGTTTTTTCGCGCCTGCAAAACAGCGTCCTGATTTTCTTCGTGCAGGAGCGGCACTTCCTGTCCTTCCTCTCGCCGGAGAGCGCCCCCAGCCAGCAGGGTGCGATACTGGACAGCAGCGGGCAGGTCGTCGTATCGACGATGGCACTGGATGCGCCGCTGACCGACGGCATCAGCACCATCCGCCTGCACGGCACGAATTACCTCATCTACCGCGAGCCATCCTCTGTCCTGAACTGGACGTACTACTTCTTCCTCCCCGCGAGCGAGACGCTTGCGCCGCTCTACCGCGCACAGGCGATGCTGGCGCTGTTCCTGCTGGTGGTGCTGGCGGCGGGCACGCTGGTCATCCACTATGCGATGAAGGTGAATTACCGCCCGATACAGGAGCTGACCGAATCGCTGGGGCGGTCGGATGCGGATGATCTGGAGTCGCTGAAGGATGCGATTGCCTCCCTCGCCGAGCAGAACAACCACATGCGCAGTCAGCTGATGACCTCCCCCGACGGGCAGGCGCTGAAGGATTCGCTGCTGTTTTCGCTGCTCAAGGGCAAATTCGACTCTTTCGCTTCCTATAATGTTGAGGCGGAAGCGCTGGGCATGTCCTTCACCAAGCCGTGCTATCAGGTGCTGATGCTGCGCGCCTTCAATCAGGATACCGCCATCCCCCGGCAGACGCTGTCCGCCATCTTTGCGGAGTGCTTCGGGGATGACTTCACGTGGCAGTTCCGCGAGCTGTTCGAGCACTCCATGTTCGTCTGTCTGGTTGGCATGGAGGCGGACGAGGAATCGAAGCTGGCGGATTGCTGCCGCCGATTGCTGGACATCAGCAGCGAAAAATACAATCTCGTGTTCTCCATCGGCATGTCCAACTGCTGCACCGACGTGGCGCACCTCTCCACCGCCTGTTTTGAAGCCACGCAAGCCGTCAAGGAGCACTTCATCCGCGGACAGCATCAGCTGATTCCGTATCACGAGCTGACGCGCACCCTTGATGTGCCGTCCTCCGACCGCCTCGCCCTCCTGAACGACCTGCCCGCCCAGACCCCGCAGCAGCAGATGCAGACCATCCGCCGCTTCATTGACGGGCTGAAGGCGGACTGCGTGCCCTCCCTGCTGGCGAAAAGCTACTGCAACTCCGCCGTGCAGCTGCTGATGGCGGGCGGCGCGCGGCAGGTGAACATGGACGACCTGTTCACCATCACCTATCTGCGCACGGTGGATGATTACCTTGCCTTCATGCTCCACCTGCTGGAGCCCGACCCGAAGGCGCTTGTGCCGGACACCGCCGAGAGCGGTGCGCCGGTGACGGAGCTGCTCCAGCGCATCTACACCTGCATCGCGGACAGCTACGACGACTGCAGCTTCTCCCTGCAGGACGTTGCCGCCAAGCTCGACCTTTCCTCCGGCTACTTAAGCCAGTACTTCAAGCAGCAGACCGGCGACACGCTGACCAGCTACGTCGCTGACCTGCGCATCCGCAAAGCGTGCTCCCTGCTGGAAAGCACGACGATGCCGCTGCAAATGGTGTCCGAGTCGGTGGGGTACTACAATTTGAACAGCTTTATCCGCCGGTTTAAGCAGATTACCGGGCTGACGCCGGGGGAATATCGGAAAACAAGGCAATAAAAAAAGGGCAGGAGACGCGTTTCCTGCCTATTTTTGTGTGGATTTTTAGCTTTTCCCTTAAAACACAGCACGATTTAATACTATTTCCAAATGAGAATGCGCCAAGATGCGCCGCGAATTTTTCACGTTGGCTAACGCGAATGAAACGCAGCGTAGCAGCGCTACGCTAAGTGGAATGAGCGGACGCCAACGGGGAAAAGGCGCAAGCAGATGGCGCAGGTGAATTTGGAAATAGTATAAGGGAATCGTAAAGTGCATGAGGGGATTCTCTTCGGATTACACCTCCCGTATCCGCCCCTGCGCCATCTCCTGCACCGTGTCGCACAGCGCGTCGATGTCCTGCGCGAAGTGGCTGGCGAGCAGAATCGTCTTGCCCTGCGCCCTCAAGTCAAGCAGCAGCGCGCGAATCTCCGCAGCGCCATTTTTATCCAGCCCGTTCATCGGCTCGTCCAAAATCAGCAGCTCCGGCGCGTCCAGCAGCGCTTGCGCAATGCCCAGCCGCTGCCGCATCCCCAGCGAATACTGGCTCACCCGCTTTTTTGCCGCGGGGTCAAGCCCCACCAAGTGCATCAGCGCCGCCACGTCCTCGCAGCGCGCGCCGTTTCCTAACTTCGCCAGCCACAGGAGATTGCTCATGCCCGTCTCGTGCGGCAGAAAACCGGGGGTTTCAATCAGCATTCCCGTTTTGGGCGCAAAATCGCAGTCCGTGCCGATATTTTTGCCGAATACGCTGATTTTCCCCGCCGTCGGCCGCAGGAATCCGCAGATGCATTTCATCAGCACGGTTTTGCCGCTGCCGTTCCGCCCGATGATGCCGTGGATTTTCCCGCGCATCAATTGCAAGGTAACATCTTCCAAAACCTGCTCGCTGCCGAACGACTTGCTGACGTGCTGCACGTCCACGACGATTTCACGCATCCGAAACACCTCCTGCAAAGTTAAACTGGAAGGTACGCATTTTGATGGCAGCGAGCGCCATCAGCAGCACGGTCAATCCACCCAAAATCAGGTAGGAGACGTGCAGCCGCGGCAGCAAATCGTAGCCGAAATTGTGCATGGTGTAGGTGGCGTGCTGCAATGGCGAGAGCCACGCCGCGAGCACGTTGGCGTAATAGCGCATCTCCGTGGGCAGGTGCAACCACGCCATGAAGCGCTCCGGCGTCAGCACAAATCCGACAAAATTCAGCAAAATGGCGGCTAATATGCCTGTTTTCTTGCTTTTCAGCACAGTAAACAGCAGTTGCAGCATGGAAAGCAGCAGCACATACTGGAACATCAGCCCGAAAATCTGCGCGCAGCAGCCCCACGGCGTGGTCAGTTTGACCGTCTTTCGCATGACGGTGAGCGCGGTTTCAAATCCGGCGGGCGCAAAAGAGAGCATGGTCGCGGTCTCGCTCCAGCGATTCGTGGCGTACACATTGCAGCCGATGCACATCAGCATCGAGCTAAGCAGAATCATCAGACAATAACCGAAAGTTACAATCAGTGCGGTGATGATTTGCCCGATGAGCCAGCTCCGCCGCGTCGTGCGGAAAATCAGGTAGCTTGCCGGCGTGTCCATGCGCGGGAGGGCGGAGAGCATCAGCATCAGCACCAGCGCAGCGTAGAGGATGCTGTCCCCGTCCGCGTAGCACCATGCGAATGGCTCGACAAGCTGCACGCTGGTCAGGTACGTTCGGCTGATTTGCATCGTTTTGTCCGTCAGCAGCCAGCAGAGCAGGAAGCCCAGCGTCAGGCTTAAATAAAACCTTGGGTTTTTTCGCAGGCTGTACAGATTCCACCCCGCGCAGACGAGGGGCGGCTGTAATTTACACATATTCCCGGACACCTCGCTTCAAAAAGACGATTTGCAGGAGGATGGAAACAGTTTCCAGCCCTGCAAGTATCCCGTCGCCGCCGTCAATCCAGTTTATAGGATTTAGCATCACCGCCGCCGGGAAAAAGCGCTTGCCGAGCATCATCAGCGCGTAGCACAGGCACAGTGGGCCGAGGTGCGCGGCGGAGGATGTTTCCGTTGCCAGCGCCATCACGCATCCGACGCTCGCCCAAATGCCCCCGCAGAGCATCCGCCGCAGGAGCGTCGCATTAAACTCTGCATTTATTTCCAGCAGGATGCTCCCGCCGCGGACAGCGTACAGAATCAGCCCCAACAGCCCCGCCGCCGCCGCTTGCAGCACCATGCCGCTGAGGATGCAACCCGCCGCTTTGCCCAGAATCCACATCCTCCGCCCTGCCCGGAACACCGCCGGGCGAACCGCGCCGCACTTGATTTCGTGCAGCGCCTGTGCCGCGAAGGGCAAAGCGGAGAGCGCCGGGAGGGTCAGCATCCCGAAATCACCGTACAGCGCCATCAGCAGGAGCTCGCTCAATGTAAACCGCAAGTTTTGTGTGTCATCCATCAGCGCATCGGCGGCTTGCCCGATGGAGAGGTACAGCGCCGCCGTGGTCGCCAGCAGCGCCGCCCAAAACCAGCGCCCCGCGAGTGCGCGGCGGACATCGCAGACAATCGCTTTCATCGGCTTAGTACCCAAAGCCGCGGTCAATCACCGTGCCGTCGACAGCGCTGATGGTCAGCAGCGACTTCGCCGGGTCGTCCGCATCAAAGAAATCCCGCACGGGCAACATGGAAAAATTCTCCGGATTATCCCGATTCTGCACTCGCGAATAGCTGAGCGTGATGCGGTTGACCGTCATTCGGTTCGCATCCTGATTCCTGTACGCCAGATACTGTTCCTGAAATTGATATTTCAGCGGCAGCAGCTGCGCGGCGATTGTCACAATCTGGTCGAACGGCAGCAGCGTCGCCGCCTGACCGGACGCAAGGTCAATCGTGTGCGGCGCTTGCCACTGCATCCAAATCGCGCCATCGTAACGGTCAATAATGATTCTCAGCGCTTCGTACGGCGTTTTCAGCTGATAGGTGTCCTCAAAATTGTCGTACGCTCGGCAGTCCTCGCTCGTCCATGCCGTCGGCGCGCCGTTTACCTTTCGGGTAAAAATGAACAGGTCGCCGCGCAGGCTGCTCATCCCGCCGTCGTACTCGTAGCCCATGCAGCGCCCCTCGTAGGCGAGCGCCGCCGGGCGGTATCCTCCAAATCGGTAATTTTCTGCTCCACCGTATCCGCCATGTGGTCAAACGCGCGCGCCAGCTCGCCCACCTCGTCATCCGCCGAAATATTAACCCGCAGTTCATATGCCCCGCACGCGATTTTGTCCGAAATCTGTGCCAATTTCCGCAGTGGCGCGAGCGTTTTCCGCAGCATCAGCGGCAGCAGCACGCCGCACAGCAGCAGGCAGCCCAGCAGGGACAGCTGCGCCGCGCGCGTTAAATCGTTTATATGTTGATATGTCGATTCGATGTTCGCCGCACGATAGACCGTCAGCGGCGTTTGCAGCACCGACATGGTTTGCGCGGATATCAGCAGGTGCGTCCCGCCCCGCTCGACGATGCGGCTGGTGGCGACGGCATCCTCCGCCATCGGCAGGGTTTCCATTGGCTGGCACGACGCCGTGTTGTAGTAGTACTATCCGTCCATCACCAGCGACCACGTGCAGTCCCCTTTCTGCAACAAATGCGCATACGTCGAAAACGTGTACTGAATCAGCGCTTGCCGGGTGATGATATCCATGTCATAAGCGGTTGACGTACGTTCCAGCGTAGACAAGTGGTCGCAGAAAACCGCCGTGTCGCGCGCGCCGCTCTGGATCGCCTGCTGAATCAGCTGGTCGGTCTCCTGTGCCACAAAATGGTACAGACACACGCTGACGGACAGCAGAATCACCGCAAGGGTGACGAGTGTCTGCTTGAGCCACAATTTCACGCCAGCACCTCCAGCCGATAGCCAATTTTGTACACAGTGGCAAGTTCTCCGCCCAAATCCAACTTGCGCCGCAGCGCCGCGACGTGCACATCCACCGTGCGCGTTTCGCCGATGAACGCGTCGCCCCACACCTGATGCAGCAAATCCTCCCACGTCATCACCATGCCCGGATGGCGGATGAACGTCAGCAGCAGCTCGCACTCCATCGGCTTCAGTGAAACCGGTGTTCCGCTTTTCGTGACTGTGTGGCTCGCCTCATCGACGGCGATATCGCGATACCGGAACCTCTGCGGATGCTTGTCCGACCGCGCGAGCACCTTTTCCATTCGCACGAGCAGCTCCAGAATGTCAAACGGCTTGACGAGATAGTCCTCCGCGCCCAGCCGCAGCCCGCGCACCCGGCTCTGCACGTCCGCCTTGGCGGAGACGAAAATGACCGGCACGCCCTGCGCGCGCATGTGCGGCAGGAGCTCGAAGCCGTCGATTTCGGGCAGCATGATATCGCACAGCGCCAAATCGAAGGGTTGATTTTGCAGCAGTTCCAGTGCTTGGCAGCCATCCGCCGTGCAAATGAGCTGATACCCGGACAGGCGCAGGTTGGATTCGAGCAGGCGCGAAATCGCCGCGTCGTCCTCGACGATGAGAATGCGTTTTGGCATGATTATCACCCGCTTTAGTATAGCATGGGGCGGCGGGGATTGCGAGGGGTGGGGTGTAAATGTGTTGTAAATTGTGGGAGGAGGGCGGGATGCGTGCCTTCTGACACGGCAAGAAACTGGATAAAAACTGCGCGGCTTTGCCGTCATGGTGGCATCGCCGCGCAGCTTCTTATTGTTATTCCCCGCAAAACTTATCGCTGAATCCCCTCATGAAACAGATAGTGGTCAAAAATCCACACAACTTCGTGATCCAGTTCATTCTCCTGCAATTCCATTCCGCGAGTTCCGCGCGAATCTGCGCTTTCTCTTCTTCCGTAAATCTGTCCAGCCGCCGATGATCCATGCACTCGATAGGGTCAATGCACTTGAAAAGCAAGCTGTCCGGATATAGCTGGGCGGCTTCCTGAAACAGCGTCTTCTTCCATTAAACCGCATTGTCGTCCGTTATCTCCCTGCCGTACATATAGTAATAGGTGTATTCCGGATTGAGATAAAAGCACATTTGCCATAGGAACTGCTTGCTCGTGCGGTAGTTTTTCAGCCCCCAAGAAATAATATCCAGCAGAAAAGCCTTGTAGAGCGAATACTCATTTTCGCCTCCCACAGCGGGGAATTTTCCGAAAATTGAACCACCGTATCCGCATAGGCAACCATCTGCCGTAGTGCCAGCACGGTCAAACCCTCAGACTGCGGCTCCTGCTGCCACACGTCCTGCAAATAATGCAGAATCGGCAGGCGTTTTCCCTGCTGTTCAAGCTGGTATACTTCGGCTTTGATTTTGATGATGTCCATTGTTATCCCCTCGCTTATTTCGTCGGACAGCTGTTTGATATGGTAAAAGCTGCCCGGCGTTTTTTGCCAAACAGGCTATACGACTTCCTTGATGCATTTGTATTGTAGCACATTTTTTCAGCAAAAGCAGCGTGGAATTGTACTATCGGCGCTTGAAAGTTGGAGAAACTGTCAATGAAAAGAAAAAATCTTTCCAGCCGATGCTTTTCGCGCGTTTGCCAACACGCACACAAGAGCATCAAACAGAAAGAATTGCTTGTTTGGGGATTGAGTCCAATGGGAGTTGAACCCACGACCGACTGCTTAGGAGGCGACCGCTCTATCCTACTGAGCTACGGGACCATATGGCTGAAACCCTTTATTTTTCAAGGATTTCAGCGTTTTAGATGATGATTCATTCATCACGATTTCTGCTAACATCGGGGCCATTTTCGCGTTAGCAGCTGCTAATTTGGGGCGGTAGACCATTTTCCCACCCGGCAAATTTAACTCGCCAGTCAGGTGGGAGCACGGAGCAGCTTCCGTGCCGACCTCGAACTCTGCGCCCGTTTTCAGCTTTTGGGAAAGCGGACGTCGACCGTCTTATTAGGAGAGCGAAAAAGCGTTCGCTTTCGAGTGCCTCCGAGTGCCTACATATTCCCAAATTTCAACGTTTTCCACCATTTTCGGATGTTCGCATTTCCTCCAAAAACCGCCTGTTTTACCCTGTTCGTGTTAGCAGAGTGTTAGCAGCTTCTAATTTTGGCGGTAGGCCATTTTCCCACGACGTCCGCTTTTGTTAGCATGTTTGTGCAGTATTTAATGACAAATTGTTTATCATTAGTAAACTCATACTATGAAACCCTTGCACTGAATGCATTTTTGAAGATAACAATTATTACGGATTTTCAGTGCCATTTTTGAGCTTGAAAGGTTTCGCCAGAAAACGCCCGAAAATACCAGATTGTACATGCGAAATGAGTCTTGTGTTATTATCTTATGGAAAAAATAAACCGTGCTCCCTAGTAGGAAGAGCACGGTATTTGAAGGCTTATAGATTAATACGTGACAGTGTGTATCATGCAACTGTGTGATAGATCCGTCTTAGTCCTCATCAATCTCGGTTTGAGCAGATGTAGTTAGCGCCATCATCCTTTCTGCGTAAGTAGGCCCGTCAATCTCTTCATTGGCATACTGCTGCATTAATTCATCCATCTGTCCCTTGAGTTCTTCTCTGGTCATTTGAGTATTCCTCCTAAGTCCTATTGGTATGATCAAAGTTCACGTCACTCATATTGTTTGAACCACAGCACATCGCCATACATCGTAATCAATCGAAGTTGAAGCCTCCACCCTTTTTCATGATGATGGGATTATACTCGACCCGAAGAATATTACCTTCCACAAGAGTAACGGTGCCTTCAGTATTCGTGAAGTCAAGGATCGTTTCTTTCCCCTTATTAAATGTGTTGCTCGCTTCCTTGGCATCCTGGAAGACTCGCACACGGGATGTTGCTGTGCCGCTAAAGAAGATTTTGTAGGTACCAGCGGGAATTTCTTCACCGATTGTGTAATTGCCTTTGGGGATAGTGGTTCCTTCGGGCGGAACATAGCCATTGCCGCGTTCTGAGACGTTGCCAACCCGCGCAACTTCTGCGCCATTATATCGAAGGCTCAGGTACTCACCTGGATACAGGCTGATTCTGGTTTCGCCGTCTCCCTTCAAGGAACCTTCTACACGGGGCATGTCACCGAGCCAGAGACGATCAATGTCGTATTTATACATGGATTCATTTTCATACACGTAATAGTCCGATCTGGTGACGTCTTTGTCCCCGTTCTGCACAAATTTGAAAGTGTAGACACCGGCGGCCAGATCCTCACCAATCTTGTATTGGCCGGTGCCCAGCACCATCTTTTCCCCGCCAGGGCGGGAGGCAATCTCATCAGTCAGGTCATCTCTGATGGTCAGCAGTTCTTCCAGTGTGTAACCTGAAAAGTCAATCGTTCCTTCTGCCACAGCAGCAAAGCAGCAAAGCGCAGTCAGCATCAACGCAATCAGGACAGCAAGTATCTTCTTCATGACGTTCTCCTCCTCAATCAATTCGTGTCGTTTTCCAATACCTCACATCGGCGGTTTTCCCACACGATGGGCATTCCAACGTATCATAGAAGCCCCCGGTCTCCAGTCGTTCATAATCTGCAGGATAGACAGCAGATTGTGTACTGACCTGGCTTTCGCAGTACGGGCACAACCATCTGTATTCCACCCTGGCACAGTGTTCATCCTGCGAAAGAATCTTGTAGGATTGACCGGGCATTTGACGATGCCTGGGCATTTGACCACCTCCGTCCGTTCACTGAACACTACCGGCAGCTTCAATGGGGAGATGATTATGCTCCTCCATATAAGTCACCAGCTTCTTGTATCCCCAGCACCCAAGCCCATAGATACCAGCGGCACCAAGGATCGCAATGCCCACCTTGCCTGCACCGACTAACTGGCCGGTACGGTAAAGTTTCACCAAACCAACAGCCTCCTTTCCGTCTCCAATCACCTTCAGATAATGGGCAATCTCAGCACAATTCATTTGAAGTCCCCCTTCCTTCCTGCTGATGGCTAAAGTTTAATCCTGCCCGAACTGATTTTGGATTTGTCGGTGCAGCAAAAAAGCCGCTGTCTCAAAATGGCTGAGGCAAGCCATGGGAGGCAGCGCCTTTTTCCGCAACATTTTTGGGCAAGCGAAAACAGAGTGCAGAAAGAACGGCACTCAAGGAATTATTTTCATAAGGAATTTCCAAGTGGAATGAGTTATAAACCGGCAGGAAAAGATGATGGAATCTTCAGACCGCTTCCCAAGCGTCTGTTTTGGATTTTATGGTGCAGATGGAGGATGTTGAGAGCGAGGCTGAACAGCAGCCATTCGGCGGCGACCTTCGTACTGCCGCGAAGCAGAAAACGCCGGAAATCAAGATCCTGCTTCACGTATGCAAAGTTGCCCTCGGCCTGAATGGAACGGTTCACCCGAAGCAAACATCCCTTGGGAGAGGAGATCTTTGCTTCCATAGCCTGCCGCTGTCTGGCCAAGCGTTTTGACACATAGATGACTTTGTGTCGTTCTTCCAGGGGCTTCTTACTGCCGCATGCACGGATGCACTTTTCTTTAAGTGGGCATCCGTCGCATTCGCTGCATTCATAGACTGATGTGGTGATTTCAAGCCCCGAGGCTGTATGCGTTTTCTTTTCCTGCGTTTTCTGCAGCAGCTTTCCGTTGGCACAGGTATAGGTGTCAGTTTGAGCATTGTAGGCCATATTCTCGCGGCGGCTGATATCGGTTCTGTATTTTCTGTGCTTGGCTGCCTCGTGGTTGCTTGGTTTTACATACAGCTCCGTTTCGGGATGCGCTTCAAACCAGCAGTAGTTCTCTTCGCTTTCGTAACCGGAATCCACCACAACGCTGCCGATATTCTTTCCTTCTTAGTTTTTCTGGAGCTGCTCCATAAACGGAATCAGCGTATGCACGTCATTTCTGTCAGAAGAAATGTAGCTCCCGATGATAAAATCGCTGCATGTTGCCACATTGACATTGTATCCAGGCTTGAGCTGCCCGTTTCTCATGTAGTCCTCTTTCATGTGCATAAAGGTTGCATCATGGTCCGTTTTGCTGAAGCTATTCCGATTTCCGCAGATGTGAATATCATTTGTGTATTGCTTGAGTTTGGCAAGACATTGATCTACCCATTCGCTCAGTCTCTGCAGCCGCGTTTTTCTTTTGCCTTTTCCTGAAATAAGCTCGATTCCATCCGCTTTGATTCGCGCATGGATTCTTTTCCAAAGCTTCTTCAATTGTCGGACAGCAATCTTTTCCGGAACATGAAAGCGGATACCTACCTCTTTCAGCTTTGCAGGCAGCTCATCATGAATTTTCTTCAGCAGCTTTTCTGTCTTTTGGGCCGTTGCTTTCTTCCAGACAAAGCTGTACTTGTTCGCATTTGCTTCAATCTTTGTGCCATCTATGAAAGCCGCTTCAAGGCTGAGCAGTCCTCTTTCGTGCAGCAAAACAACAAGCTGACACAGAATATCCTGCCCGGCTTCCTGTGTTAGAATATTCTTTCTGAATCGGTTGATGGTGTTGTGATCCGGCGCACGCTGCCCCTCAAGCAAATAGATGAAGTGCAGGTTTTCTCGGCAGCATGCTTCAAGCGCACGGCTGGATATCTGCTTGCGCATATACCCATACACCATGATTTTCAGCAGAATCTTCGGTGAATACTCGATTCTCCCAAGTCGGGAGTACGCCGCATACAGTTTGCTGTAATCCATCCTTTCCATGACGGCGTTGAGCAGTCTCACCGGTGCATTCTTCTCAATGTTTACTTCGCAGTCCAGCGGCATGACCAGTTGAAATCCATTCGTCATTGCTGTATAATCTGTCTGCGGCATGTTTCTTTTCATGGTAGTTACATTCTACCGCAGGCATTCGGATTTTCATAGTCCGAATGCTTTTTTTGTACCAAAAAGGAGTTGCCTCTTTTTAGTGAGACAACCCCTTTTTTCTTTGGCACTTCACGGAAAGCTGAGGAAGCTGCAAAACAAGAGCGCTGCAAGCAAACAAGAGCTTGCAGCGCTCGTCGCGTTTGCGGATGCGATGAACCCTCTTCCTTGGCGAAGTGATGCGCGTCCCATGCTCTCCTGCGCCATCTGCTTGCGTCTTTTCGTCGGGAAACCGTATGCTCCGACGTGAAAAAAATGCGCCCCCTGATGGGAAACTGGCTTGCTTTTTCCAGTGTCCGCTTCAGGAGGCGCAGGGGAGGGGGTGAAGGCAGGGGATTCGGCGTTAGTGCCGGGAAGCAATGAAGATAACAGCAAAGATGAAAATCAACAGACCGAGCGCAATGTAATTGAGCGTATCGACCGATAGGTTCACCTTGTCGTACATATCAGTGATCCAATTGCGGCCACGGCGCGGCGCTTTGGGGTCTGACGATTCCGTCTGCTGCTCGCTTGTCGATTGCGGCTGTTTCTTGTTTTCCTCCATTGTTTTCGCTCCTCCTTCCATAACGATAGAGCAAGAGGCTCCGTGCATGAAGTACAGAGCCTCTGCGAAGCATGTTTGAAAGCTGATGGCACAAGGGACTCTGCCCCATTGCACCGTGAAACCGTTACTTTCTGGTCATGTACTTGCGCATATCCAGAATAACAGCGAACAGGATAACCGCGCCCTTTACGATGTAGGTAACGTTGCCGGAGATGCCCAGGAAGGTCATGCCGGCGATAATCAGCTGCATCATGAACACGCCAAGGACAACGCCGGAGATTCTGCCGGTGCCGCCGACGAACGATACGCCGCCGATAACGGCTGCGGAAATGGCGTCGGCTTCGTAGTTCAGGCCCAGCGTCGCAGTGGAGGAACCCATACGGGCAGCTTCGATGAAGCCAGTATAGCCGTACAGAGCGCCAGCGACCATGAAAACGCCGATGATGGTCATCATAACGTTCACGCCGGAAACGCGGGCTGCTTCCTCGTTAGAACCGACGGCAAACATGTTTTTGCCGAAAGCGGTCTTGTTCCAGACGACCCACATCAGCGCGGTCACGATCAGCGCCAGCAGCACATACATGGGAACCACGGTGAAGATGGCAGTGCCGTTGGGGCGAACGCCGGTTTGAATTTGGAACAGGGGCTTGGTGACGAAGCTGGTGGTGTAGCTGGAGTCGAAGGAACCGACCTGCACCGAGTTGGAAACCGTCAGGTAGATACCGTAGACGATCATCTGCATGGCCAACGTGATGATGTAGGGGTGAACCTTGAATTTCGCCATGACGAAGCCGTTGATCAGACCAACACATGCGCCGATGAGCATAACGAGCAGCAGCACCAGCACGATGTTGGCAGGGGCTCCGCCTGCCAGCACGCGATTGGCAACGTCCGCACGCTGGAGCAGGATGGCCGCCACGAAAGCGGTCAAGCCAGCCACGCGGCCGCCGGTCAAGTCCGTACCGGCCAGAATGATACAGCCGGCAACGCCCAGCGCCATCGGCAGACGGGCGGCGGTCAGGGAGATAATGTTGATGAGGGAAGCGGGCCTGAGGAAGGCGTCACGCTGCGTCTGGACATACAGCGCCAGCAGCACGATGACAATAATCATGGCGTGATCGAGAATCCAGTTCAGGACGCTCTTCACGGAGAGATTCGGCTTTTTTGCCTTTGTTGCAACATTCGACATGTTCAGGCAACCTCCTTACAAGTTCTTTGCAGCCAGTTCGAGTATCTTTTCCTGATCGACCTTACCGTCGCCTGTCGGGACGTATTCGCCGGCAATCTGACCGGCGCTCATCACGAGAATACGGTTGCAAGTGCCCAGGAGTTCAGGCATTTCGGAAGAGACCATGATGATGCTCTTGCCCTGCTTGGCGAGGGACTGAATCAGCTCATAGATCTCGTACTTGGCGCCCACGTCGATACCGCGGGTCGGGTCATCCAGCAGCAGAACGTCAGGATTGGTCAGCATCCAGCGACCGAAAATGACCTTCTGCTGATTGCCGCCGGACAGATTCTTAATCTGCTGACGCTGACTGGGCGTTTTGATGTGCATCGCTTCAATCATGCGATCCGTATCCCGAGCCATTTTTGCGTCGCTGAGCAGCGGGAATTTCCCCAGCTTGTAGTTCTTCAGGTTGGCGATGACGGTGTTTGCGCGGATGTCAAGGATGCCGAAAATGCCAGTTGCGCGGCGTTCCTCGGTGACCAGCGCAAAGCCCTGCTTGATGGCGCTGTTGGGTGACAAGTTGGAAATTTCCTCGCCCACCTGCGTGCCATTGATGTCGTGTACTTCCATGCTGTAGTCTTCAGGCGTACCGCCCTGCGCGGCGCGGAAGCCGAAGTTGAACTTCTTGATGGTGCCGCTTTGACGGGTGCGATAGCCGAAAAGGGTTTCCAGCAGCTCGGTACGGCCGGAGCCATCCAAACCCGCTACGCCCAGGATCTCGCCCTTGTGGAGCGTGAAGCTGGCGTCGCGCAGCTGATTGTATTTGGCGGTCAAGCCCTCCACCACGATCATCGGATCGTCGTGGACGATGTTATCCTTGGGCGGATAGGCTGCGCTCAGCTCGCGACCGCACATGTTCCGAATGACCTCTGCGCGGAAGGAATCGTCGTCCGTGCCGTATTCGGTCTTGTGGCGGGTGGTAATCCAGCGTCCGTCGCGCATAACGGTCACGTCGTCGGCAATGCGCCAGATTTCCTTCATCTTGTGGGAGATATAAACGATGCCTACGCCGCGTGCCTTGAGCATATTGATGATGGAGAAGAGCACCTCAACCTCCGCCTCGGTCAGGGAAGAGGTCGGCTCGTCCAGCACAATAATCTTGGAGTTGAAGGAAACAGCCTTTGCAATTTCCACCATCTGACGGCGCGAAACGGGCATGGTGGACATGATGGTACGCGGGTTGATGTTGATGCCGAATTTCTCAAAATTCAGATCCTTAAAGACCTCCATGGTCATGTCGTATTCGGCCTTGTCGGAAACGAAGGGCATCTTAGCGCCGCCGAGCTTGATTCGCGGATAGCGCCCGAGCCAAATGTTGTCCATCACGCTACGCTTCAGCGCCTGATTCAGCTCCTGATGCACCATGGCGACGCCGTTGTCCAGCGCATCGCGGGAAGACTTGAAGTTAACCTCTTTGCCGTCGAACCAGATTGTGCCCGCATCCTTGCTGTAAATGCCGAAAAGGCACTTCATCAGCGTGGATTTACCGGCGCCGTTTTCGCCCATGAGTGCATGGACGGTACCGGGACGGACGGTCAGCTGTGCATCGTCAAGCGCTTTGACGCCGGGGAAGGACTTGCAGATGCCTTCCATGCGCAGCAAAACATCGTCTTTTTGCATGTTTGTCTTTTCCTTTCCTGGAATTCAACGAGAACAAACGATTGTAAAGCGGCGGATGATACCGTGGGTACCGACCTGCCGGAGAGCAAGTCGAATGCTGCTTGCCATATGTTGGTCAGCAGTGAAAGACGGAGAGAACCATTCGGTTCTCTCCGCCCGAAGTGCTCAGGGAAGAATTACTCGCCAGTGTACACAGCGTAGGGAATCTGCACGAACCAGTTGTCAACGATAACGTAGTTCTCGTTCAGACCCTCGAACTTGTTTTCCTTGCCGGCAATCAGGTTCGCCGTGATGGTCGCAACAGCGTCCGCCATACCAACGTTGTCCTGCTTGATGGTGCCGACCATGTAGCCGTTGTTGATCAGATCCTTCGCAACGTCGGTCGCGTCCACGCCGAACACGGGGATCGCGGTGGTGCCTTCGCCGTGGTTGTAGCCAGCGTTCTGCAGAGCCATCACAGCGCCATACGCCATGTCGTCGTTGTTGCAGATAACCAGCTCGACCATGTTGCCGTTGCCTTCGTTGTACATGGACAGGACGGTCTGCATCTGCTCAGAGGAGAAAACGTTGGACCAGCTGCCGTTGGGGTCAACGAGGTACTTGTTGGCGTTGGAGGCGTCGTAGAACTCAATCTCCGGCTTGCCCGCGGCAACCAGCGCCTTGTTGGCGTATTCCACAGCCAGCGCGGTACGAGCGATAGCTTCCTGGTTAGCTTCGTCGCCCTTGAACATGATGTAGGAAATCTTGCCGTCGCCGTTGAGGTCGATGTCGTTGTAATGCTCAACCAGATACTGACCAATCAGCTCGCCCTGCATAACGCCGGCGTCTTCAAAGTTGGTGCCGACGAACGCGGAAGCGGGGTTGTTCAGAAACAGGTTGGCGGCTTCTTCGTTGTTGGTAGAGACAGGACGGTTGAACCAAACGGTGGGGATGCCCGCAGCCTGAATCTGGTTCATGATGGTCTGCGCCGTGCTGATGGCGCCGGATTCAACGAGGTTCACCACAATAGCTTCGCAGTCGTTGTTCATCAGAGCCGTGCTGATGAAGTCGGACTGTACCTGCTGGTTGCCGTTGGCGTCGGAGCCGTTGATCGTCAGGTTCAGCTTGGCGAAATCAGCTTCCATTTCGGAACGCACGGAGGAAAGGTACACGTCGCCGTAGGTGTACCAGGACACATACGTATCGGCCAGCGCACTGACGCACGCAAAGCACATCATGACAGACAGCAGCAGAGCAACGAGTTTCTTCATTACAGAAGCACCTCTTTCTTTGTTTTTTGCGATTTCTCGCATGTCTCTTTTTTTGGCTTGGTATCGACAGAATCGAACAAACATGCAAAATCCGGTCGAATACTGACCAATTGAGCTAACTGCATTATATCATCGTTTCTGTCCGTTGTCAACACAATTTGTCGTAATTTTACGTGACTTTCACACAAAAATATTCACGTAAACAAATACGACGTGAACGCCCTATATTGACAAATTCTTGTCCATATGGTATAGTTGAATCAGAAACAAAATACTTACTGATTAGTAGTGTCGTTTGTTTTGCCTACTGTTGGAGGCGCTCGTATGGCGCTCCCTTTATTTGTGTTGCCTGTAATGAATGGAAGGCACTACCGCACAATTCGTCGGCAGCGTTGGCGATGTCTTTTCCGCCATCTGCGGCATGCAAATTTCTCGATTTACATCCAGTAAACCTTCGAAATTTGCATTTGCATCTGACGAAAAATCCATTCGTCAGCCGACTGCCTCATTGTGCGGTGTTACCCTAAATCTACCCTTGACAAATCACATTCCAAAAGAGGCTTTGTCAAGCCCTCTCCCTGGCAAGGGCGCACTTACTCACCACCTGCAAGCAGACGGTGGTATCCCTCCCGTTGGTCGGGCTCGTGCACTCTCCGATGGGGAGTTTCGCTCTCTGCGGAGAGCGACAGGAAATTCGGCAAACCTCATTCCCTGCACGAAAAACGCCGCTGCTGGCAGAAGTACAGCAGCGGCATTTTTCGTGATGACGCAGCATTGCCGATAGCGCTGAGGCGGATTCTCTATGCAGTTTTTTATAGGCTGACAGCTCCGTAAGCCTTCGTCGTCAGCTTCAGGTACTCAACGCCTGCCAGCATGACAATACCAATGCCATGCGTATCGTTGAAGTTCCACATCAGCGTGCGATAATAGGCGCGGGAGAAGGAGAAACCTGATCCGCGGCACACGCCGTACAGGTTGCCGTCCCGGTCAATCGCCTGCTCGCACAAGCCCTTCCAGGCACGCTCGACGGCGCTGCGTACCTCATCCAGCACCGCCACATCATACCAGCCGTTACGCAGGCCGCGGGAGAAGGCGCAGATGAACATGGCCGTCGCCGAGGACTCCAGATAGGTACCGGGTTCATCAAGAATCTGATGCCACAATCCGGAGGCATCCTGCAGCTTCATGTACCCTGCGCTGAGCTCGCGGAAGAACAATAGCAATGCAGGCCGCTTCTCATGGCCGACCGGCAGCTTTTGCAGCAGCTCGCTGAGGGTGAACAGCACCCAGCCGTTGCCTCGGCTCCAGGGGATACGGTTGCTCTTTCCGTTTCGCAAACAGCGCATGTGGGACATGATCTGTTTGTCGGGCATAAAGAGGAGGTCCTTGTATTGAAGCAGCTGATTAGCGCAGGCGTTCATACCTTCCATACTACCGGTCAGCTCCGAATAGCGGCACAGAAAGGGGCCAGACATATACATATCGTCCGCCCAGATGGTATCGTCGCGGCGGCAATAAGCTCCTTCGGAGGTGCGGGGCTGTTCATGGAGCATATATTCCCCAATGGCATCAGCCAGCTTGCGGACAGCCGCGTCGCCGGGCTTGGCGCATTCCAGCATCATGGAGCCAAAGGAGCCGCAGTCGTCCAGCGCGTCAAGCCAGCAGATTTGCTGATTGACCCCCGGAAAGCCATACCTTGCCTGATCATAAAGCGCATACTCATGGATGGAGACGACCTGATCCGCATGGCTTGTCACATAGTCGTTCATGACCTCGCGGCTCAGGAAATGCCCCGCCTGCCACATGCCGTAGAGCGTAACGCCCAGCGGATAAGTCCAGCGGCCAAAGAGCTTGCTTTCCACATAGGGACGCAGAGCAACGCCGTCAAAGCCAGTGCGCCAGGTGATTGTCCCCTCCGCGCCCTCAACCAGCTGTCCCATGGCGCATGCGGTGAAGGCTGAAGTATCCGCGGTTTTCAGCGGGCCCATGATGAGATAAGGTGTCGTCCTTCCATGAATATGCACAGGAGGCTTCCTCCAAGCCCAGTCGCTGTCGCTCACCAGCGCGGCCACCGCCTGATAGGGGCCGACGGCCACAACATCATGCTGTGCTCCGGGGATAACCCGTCCGGGCTTACCGTCCACGATCAGGGTTACAGCGTCATGGGCGGCAAGGGGGACACGGACGCTTCCCTTGAGCCACGCCGCATATACGCCTGCCCCGACAAGGGACTTTTTCTCCGCGCGGGGAAGCCAGGTCAGCTCCGGCGGCATAAAGTCGCCAAAGAAGCTGCCCACGTCAATCTGCATCCGTTCATCCACCGGCTCCGTGTAGAGGATTCCTGCCTCCCCGTCATATTCCTTGTAGGGCAGTACATAATTACAGGGCTCCCACTGCGGCATGGCATTGGCGAAAGCGCAGCCAAAGCCGATCTCCGTCCGCTCGCAGCGCCATACGAAACGATTGTAGCCTGCCCTCAACGACACATCAATCCTGCATTTTTCATGGGTGCGTTCCTGATTGCCGTTGGACTGGAACACCCTTTCCTCATTCAACCACACCTGAACAGGACCGTCGCACTCCACCACGAAGCCAGAGCTCTTGGCCTGCGGACAGTATAGATCGGCGGCGGCATAGACAATTTCGCCATTCTCTCCGCCGGGAAAACGCCGCGCAAAATCCAGCAGATATCGCGCCTTTCGATCCGCCTGAATGCCTGACTCATCAAAGGTGCGCCAGATAAAGGGCGTAACAGGATTTTCCCCCATAAATCGGGTTCCAAGCAGATCAATGATTCTCCCGGCATCGTCGCCATAGCTCCAGGCAGCGCTGTTGCGATCGTCAAAATAGTATCCCATGGTCAATTTCCTTTCTTTTCTGCAATGCTTTCGCGATAGGCGGAACGCTTGGCTTCAATGGCGCGGCTGCCGCCCGCGGAGAGATAGGCGGCCACGCAGCGATCCCATTCCTCATCGAAATTCTCAGCCGGGCACATGATGGTTCGTATGCGGATCTCCCTTTCCTTCGCGGCCAGGATGTTAACCGTTTCCAGCGACGCGGGGATATAGCCGGTAAGCGTCGGGATGGAAAAGGTGTTTGTCATCGCGACGCGCCACGCGTCCCGCCGCAGGCTTCGCAGCCGCTCCATATACATACCCAGCGACAGCCGTGCATCTATATCGTCGTCCGGAGCATAGGCGTATCCGTTGTACATCAGCGCCAGGTCAGTCACGCTGATTCTTGGCTGCTGCATCTGGCTGCTGCTTACTGCAACGGGCATATTGCCCTCCAGCGTGTAGTGCTCGTTCTCAAAGCCATAACGAAGGACAAAATCATTCTCCGGCTGCGCAAGCCAGTTCAAATAGCGCACGGCTGCGTCCGTATGTGCGCTACGGGAGGAGACGAATACCATCATGCCATAGGGATGATAGGTGTACTTATAGGCAGGCCGTCCATCAGGAGCAAGGATGTCGACAGCCGCAACCTCCGCGGATGGGTCGGTGCTGTATAGCTTTGTCAAAGCCCCGTTGACGCTGTCGAACCCATACCAGGAATCATTGCACCAAAACCCAACGTCGCCATTAATGATGGCCTGCCCATACTGGGATTTATCGTTCTCCCCGATCATGGCGAAATCGCTGTTGAGCAGCCCAGCATTATACAGGGTGTTCAGATAGCGATAGCCCTCCTTGGCCCCATCGTACAGGAAGAAGGGGCGCGAGGCCAGATCCTCGTCGGAGATAGCATCCTGCTCATAGAAGCCTTCGATCAAAAGGAGCATCGGCCAATAGGTCGTGCCGTAGCTAAGGAAGGCGGGAGCATCCGTGCCGCGGCCGGCAAAGTCGGCCTGCTGGAAGGACCGCAGGATTTCCAGCAGCTGCTCCGCCGTCAGGGCATAGCAGCCGTTTTCCTCCTTTGGCAGATCAATTCCCAAACGATCCAGCCAATCCTTGCGGATGAAGGCGCTGGTCACATCGGTGGTGCTGCGCAGGGAGGGAATCGCGTACTGCCGCCCGTCGATTTCTCCATACGGCAGCACAGAGGCATGACTTCGTTTCAGATAGGAGCCGTTTTCCTCCAGCTCGTCGGTAATGTCGGCAACCAGTCCATTGCGGCACAGCGTCAGCCAGAAATCATACTCATAGGTGAACATGATGTCCGGCGGTTCGTTCTGACCTGCCAGCAGATTGATCTGCGCCACGTCATCCGCGCGCTTCACACGCACAAATTGCAGATCTATATCCAGTTCGCGAAGCACCCGGCTTTGAATATAGCGTACCCAGGCGTTGTCCTCGCAGGAGCCATATTCCTCGGGCATGTTCTCCCGGTCATAGACCATGACGCGAAGCGTTTCCGTCTGTGCCGACGCGCTCCCATGCACAAGGAACGGCAGCGTCAGCAGGAGAAGGAGAAACGAGAGCAGGCACATCTTTCTCACAGGAAATACCTCAATCATTTTCTGTGACCGGGAATTATACCCGGTCGCTCAAACAGCGGAGCGCATATTAAGGCAATACCGCACAAATGAGTTGGTGCGATGGCGAATGCATTTTTTGTCAGATGCGATTGCAGAAATCGAAGGTTTACTGGAGGTAAATCGAGATTTCTGCAAGAAGCAGATGGCAGAAAAGGCATCGCCAGCGCTGCCGACGAATTGTGCGGTAGTGCCTTAAATATCCGTGCGCTCGGCCTTTTCAAAGTCAAGAATCGTCTGATGACCGCCGGCATTGATCTCGATTGCGCCCGCGTCAAATTCCGTCTGAGCAAACTCGTTATCATAGCGCTTGTAGCCATGGATGCAGATGGTTTCTCCCCCGACGGTCAGGGGCCTGTTCCAGCCGAAGGTGATCTCACCCTGAGAGGGAGACTGGTAGATCAGGTTGTGCGTGTCGCCGCACACCTTTTTCCCGGCAACGCCGTCCATGAACGCCTCAAAGCTGCCGTTTTCAGCCTTGGAGCCCATTTCAATGACCCACACGTTTGCGTGACCCTGCGCGATGTACTCATAATCGTCGGCACGGTCATATTTCTCCTGCCAGCTTTCGGCGTACAGCTCTTTGAACATGGCGGGATCCTTCTTTTCCCAGTAGCCGGGCAGCAGCGAATACACCGCCGCATACCCATCGCCTTTGCGGCCAAAGATCCAGCCCTCCTTCTCCACCACCTCGTCCATCTCATGCCTGGGGAAGTAGAGGTGGGAATAGAGGTAATCCACAAAGTCGGGTTCAACGCGGTACAGGCACAGCAGCACGTTTTCATGCTGCACGGCGCGGGGCAGGGTCAGGTTGCCGGCCCAGCAGTTGGGACGGTTGGAATACTCGGTGGAAGCGGGATTGGTTGTAAAGATGACTGCCTTGCCGCCCAGGGAGGCCGTCCAGGGATGCTGCTGATAGCCCATGCGGCCCTTGCGGAAATCCTGCGCGCAGCTGAGGATATAGTCCGGCGTACGGCGTGTGTAGATGTCCACCTGTGTCATGGCTGTGAAGTCGGGCGCATCCACGCAGGGCGCACCAGCCTCATCATGCAGCTTGTAGCGCTCATAGTAGGCGCGGACACGGTTAGTCATCCAGTTCCATGTGGGGAACACCTTCAGCGAGTTCTCAATGGTCAGGCGGTCGGAGTATGTCTGCTGGCCCCAGAAGAACATGATGTTGTCAAAGTCGGCGGGATCCACGCCATAATACTTGGCGTCCGCCACGTCGATGCTCATGCGCTCGCGGTTGGTTTGGATTCCCGTGGGAGCCGCTGCTGCCGCCAGGATAGCCTTGGGACAAACATAGCCGTTGGCAGCCAACATCACGGCGCAGTTGCTCATGGTGCCGGCGTATCCCTTATCAAACAGCAGCGCCATCACGGCGGAGCAATCCTCATAGTCGGGCTCGATGATAAAGCGGGTATAGACGCGGCCATGGGTGGTGGGCAAGTGCCCTTCAAAATGATTGACCGCCAGGTCAAACACCAGCATGTCAATCAGCATGCGGCAGCGGGTGCGGATATCCGCCTCGTCGGCATAGATCATCAGGTTGACCAGACCCAGCATGTCCTCCATGTAGTATCCCTGAGTCAGCCATTCGCTGAAGCCGAAGCGCTCACGCCAGTTCAGCCAGCGGCGCAGGAAGGCGGTGGCATGGGCGTGATGCTCAGCGCCGGTCATGCCATTGTTGGGGAACACCACGTCAGGATACATCTGCCCCACCAGATATTCGGCGCTGTGATACAGGATTTGATGATTCTCGGTGAAGAAGCAGGCGTGCACATCGCCGGGCTCGTCCAGCCAATACTTGAAATGAATCAGACTCTGTTCAATCTTCTGTGCCTGCTCCTCATTCAGGCGCGTTCCGCGATGCTCGCGCAGCATACGGATCAGCGCGGGGATGGTGAAATCAGCGCAGTCCAGGCGGGCGTCGATGCGCTCAAGCGCCTTGTCAATGGCGAAGTTTCGAATAGGCGGCGTGTCGATCCCGGCCTTTTGCAGCTCCATCTTCGCCAGATCGTAATACAGGCCCAGGAAGCCGTTGAACGCGCCAAACGCGCCGGACATTTCCTCGGGCGTGGTTGCAGCCTGGACCTTTCCAAGCTCCACGACATGTTCCAGATACTTCAGGTTGTCCATGTGATTATTCCTCGCTTTCATGATATTCATCCGCCGTCTCGGCGGCTATGGTACTGTCTGCGGAGGGATGCTTCCGATACTCGCCGGGGGAGCATCCCATATACTGTTTGAACAGACGATACATGGTCTGCTCGCTGCCAATGCCGACCTGCTCGGCAATATCCCGCTGGGAGATGGTCGTGTTCACCAGCAATTCCTTCATCTTTTCAAGGCGGATGCCGAGCAGATAGGCTGAAAAGGTTGTTCCCATCTCCGTTGATATGATCTTTCTGAGATAGGAATAGCTGATTCCCAGCGCGCTTGCCACATTCTCGGGCGTAAGAGACTCGGCATAGTGATCGCCGATGTAGCGGATAAACTTGTTCGTATAGCCGCTGCCGCCCTTGTGCGCCTTAGCCAACTGCCTGGAAAGCTGAACAAATTTGCCCTCCAGCCATGTCAGCATGTGCTCCAAGGTGTCAAAGCTGCTCAGATAACGGAACGGGGAATGCTCCGGTTCGTCAAACAAGGCGTTGAACTGCACGCCCTTGCGAAAGGCCGTCTGGATCAGCACGCCTAAGAGCTGGGACACGGCGAACTCCAGGTCGTCCATACCTGCGTCGCTCTCCAGCAGCTTTGCAAGCAGCTCCCTCAGGCGTTCATGAATCGCGTTTTCTCCCCGGTCAATCGACGAGACAATGCTCTGGATCTTTGCCTGCGGGAACGTAAAAGATCTTGACACGCCCATTCCGGGCGTATAAAGGATGGTGCACCCGACGCCGCGCACCAGCTTCCAGCGGATCGCGCGCTTGGCCTCGTTCAGCGCCTCGGCCACATGCTCCCGTCCGGAAAAGACGGAGGAGCAGGAAAAGCTGAGCGTGCAGGTGGTGAAAGCCTGCATAAGGGCTGACGATTTGTCCATCAGTGCCTGACGCGCCTGTTCGGAGGGGCTGTTCTGGAAACTGACGGCGGCGGCAATGGACCACTCATTGATCCGCACTGTGTAGGAGCTTTCCCCCTCCCCCAGAATACCTCGGAGAGAATAGCGCAGCAGATAATCCAGAAAGGGCGACAGCTTACGCGCCTCGACAATGTGCTGATGCGGCTCGTCAATATCGCAAAGTAGGAACACATAATGATCGAAGGATGCCAGATGAACCAGCATACTTTCGGTCAGCTTGTTGGAAGTGACGGCTTCATAGAGCTGAAGATCCATCTGCTGGATGGTTTCCTGCCCATCGCTGGCATGCCATTGCTCCGATACCTGAGTCAGGACGTTGGTGGCTTCCCTGGCCGTGTCGGTTGGGATCGACTGTTCCTGCAATTGACGTTCAAGGGTAGCCTGCAATTCGGCGATGGGACGGTTCATCTGCCGCGCAATCATGCGGAAGCTGATGACGATGACCATGATGAACACCGCCAGCACTATCAGCGCATACAGCGCCTGCTGCACCACGGTCATGATCACAATATCGCCCGACACCCATACCACATAGAGGAAATGCCTGCCCCGATAGGCGGAACAGATTTTTCCTCCGTCAACCCAGTGCTGGTAAGTCTCGTTGGGGGACGCGAGAAAGTCAATAGCCGCCTCAACCCGTGCGCCGACCGGCTGAGAGTTCATCGGCTGAGAACAGACCGTGCGTCCGTCGTGGGTGAGCACCATGAGCTCCTCCAGGCTGTCATTGTGTTCAAGCAAGGAGGCGTACAGCTTTTTTGCAGTCCAGCAAGAGATAGACAGCGCCGTGAAAACCCACGTCCGACACGTCTAAACGCTGCCGGTAGATCAGGCATGAACGACTGATCTCCTGTCCGGGATATCCATCCACCCGAGCGATGGCAAATCCCTCGTCCCACGCTTCCTGCGCTGTTTCTTCCACAATATTGCGGATGGCCGGAACGTCTGCGCTGTATCGGGTACGGCTGGCTGTGTAGACCACGCCGCGATCCTCGTTCAGCACCCAGATGTCATACAGCGCGTCGTCGGTCAGCTTGATGGTGTTGAGGGTTTCCATATAGTTGATGCTGCGTAGTGCTTCCTCCGTGAAGGAGACAGTTTGACTCAGTTTGGCGGTCTCACGGCTTACGCGCAGCATGGATGCGTTGCTCTGAATGTTTTGCAGCGCAAGTTCCAGCCGCTGCTCTAATTGTCGTGCACCCGTATCGGCCAGGTGGGAGGTGTAGCCTGACAGGGAGACGATTTGGATCACCGTCAGGATCACGGAGAGCAGGAAGGTGATCACAATGGCAATGGCGAGATACTTTCTCGTTGCAATCTCAATGACCTTGGGCTGAACTGATTGCTTATGCCGGTTCCTCTTTGCCGTCATGCTGCGTCCTTCAACTTTCTTCCTGTCGTTGCTATCATTATACCGAAAAGCATATGTTTTTGAAAGGCACATACGGTCGATTTTTGTCAAGGATGATAGGAATAATCAGTATTGTTAGTGGAACAGTTGTCAGTTTTGTAGTATGTTATAGCCAGCAAGATGGAGCAAACGAGAAATAAGCTTCCATATCGCACATGGGCGCGCCGCAAAAATTGAGTGAAGTAAACGCGCCCTCAGAGCAAAGGAGGAACCCTCATGACTGGTCTGGCACACGCAAAGAAGAGACAATCCTGGCTTCACGGCTTAGCGATCAGCCTAAAGCGCGACTGGCGGCTGTATCTGATGCTGATCCTGCCGGTTATCTTCTATATTATGTTCCGTTATACGCCCATGCATGGCATCGTGATCGCCTTCCAGAACTACAATCTGTTCAAGGGGATTGCCGGTAGTCAGTTTGTGGACATGGCAAACTTTGAGTTTGTCTTTAAGATGAGAGACTTTTCTATTGCGCTGCAAAACACGCTGCTGCTGAACTTCCTGGATCTGATTGTCGGCTTTCCGGTACCCATTATTCTGTCTATCATGCTCAATGAGATCAAATCCACAGGTATTAAGCGCGTGTCGCAGACGCTATTGTATCTGCCCCATTTCCTGTCCTGGGTTATCATCGGCGGCATGGTACTGACGATCTTTGCCCCTACCACCGGCGTTGTCAACTCCACGCTGATGAAGATGAACCTTATTTCCAATAATATCCCCTTCCTGACCAACGGCGTTTACTGGCGCGTCACTTATGTGCTGGTGGGTGTGTGGCAGAGCATGGGCTGGGGAACCATCCTGTACATGGCGGCCATCACCGGCATCAACCAGGAGCTGTTTGAGGCCGCCAAGATCGACGGCGCTAACAAGATGCAGCAGATTTGGCATGTGACGCTTCCCGGCATCCGTTCCACCATCGTGGTTCTGCTGATCCTGAACGTGGGGCAGATGATGAATATCGGCTTCGACCGGCCCTTTGTGATCGGCAATACCATGGTGCAGGACTACTGCGACGTTATCTCGACCTTTGTGTACCGCGCAGGCATCAAAAACGCGCAGTTTGCCCGCGCAACAGCCATTGGTCTGTTTCAGTCGGTCGTCGGCCTTGTTATGATCACCACCGCCAACTTTGTCTCTCGCCGCCTTGGCGAGGAAGGCATCATGTGAGAAAGGAGGATGAGAATTATGACCACCGTGCAGACAAAGGTTCTCATGCCTGAAAAGAAAAAGAAGGTGACCCTCGCTCAGGTTATCCTGATCACGATTATTATGCTGTTTGTGCTGATCTGCGTGCTGCCGATCATCAACGTAGCCAGCGTGTCCCTAAGCTCCAAATCCGCCATTCTACGGGGCGACGTGGCCTTTTTGCCGGTCGAGCCCACGATCAACGCCTACAAAGCCATTGTGCGCGACGCCAGCATGATCCGCAGCCTGTTTTACACCATCGAGCTGACGGTTATCTACACGGCCATGGCGATGGTCATGACGATTCTGCTGGCTTATCCGATGACCAAGAAGCGCCTGCGCGGCCGCCGGCTTCTGTCGCTGTTTGTCATCTTTACCATGTATTTCAACGGCGGTGCCATTCCCACCTACCTGACGATTAAGAACTACGGCCTCATCAATTCCATGTGGTCGCTCATCCTGCCGGGACTGATCTCCACCTATAATATGATCATCCTGCGCTCCTTCATCAGCGCCCTTCCCGGCGAGCTGGAGGAAGCCGCCATCATCGACGGCGCTACGGATTTTCAGGTGCTGCTCAAGGTCATCCTGCCTCTGACGCTCCCCGCCATCGCAACCCTCTCTCTGTTCTACGCGGTGGGCAAATGGAACAGCTTCTCCGACGCGCTGTACTACATCTCCTCCGCTTCCCTGCAGCCATTGCAGCTGAAGCTGTACAACCTGATCAAAGGCTCCACCACCCTGGACATCTCCGCCGTAGAGGGCAACAGCGCTGATCTGGGTCATAGCATATCCGAGTCCATCGAGTCCGCATCCATCATCTTCGCCACGCTGCCCATCCTGGTGGTGTATCCCTTCCTGCAGCGCTACTTCGTGTCCGGCGTGACCGTGGGTGCTGTCAAGGGCTAATCTTCCCTACGCATTCAGCCGTCTGGAGAATGACGGTTGAAATATAATCAACAAAGGAGTGGAAACCATGAAGAAGTTCCTGTCCTACCTGCTGATGCTCATCCTGGTCGCGTCCTGCCTGAGCATCCCTGCCGCAGCCAACGCTGAAGACTGGATCACCCTGCGCGTCGAGTGCTTCGACCGCTCTGTGTCTGGATTGAGCGTTGAAAGCAACCTGCAGCACGACTACATCCAGAAAAACTTTGGCGACCCCAATCACATCAAGGTGGAACTTGTGCCCGTGTCCCGCTGGAGCGAGACCGACATCCTGAACACCTGGTTAGCCGGCGGCACCGCCCCTGACATCTGCTATACCTATGACACAGCTCTGGTGCAGCAGTATGTCAACATGGGTGGTTTGACCCCGCTGAACGACCTGTTGGCGGAGTATGGCCCGAACGTATCCGAATTTCTGGGTCAGGGCGTACTGGAATATGGTCAGTTTGACGAGAACGGCACTAAGGTGCAGTATTATATTCCTGCCCGCCGCATCAATGTGGCCAAGCTGGGTCTGTTCATCCGCAAGGACTGGCTGGACAAGCTGAACATGGCGGAGCCTACCACCACCGAGGAGTGGGTTGCCTATCTGCGCGCGGCCAAGGAAGCCAAGCTGGGCGGCGAGCAGACGGTTCCCTACGCCATGAAGCTGTATGAGAACAGCCCGCTGTTCTCCACCTCCGTGATCGTGGATTCCTTCCTGGACTTCTCCAAGATCACCAAGGAGGACTGGTACTCCCTGTATCACGAGCAGATGCCCGGCGCGAAGGAGGCCTATCGTCTGCTGAATACCCTGTACAATGAGGGTTTGATCTCCGAGAATTTCGCCATTGATAACGGCGACATCCGCGACCGCGATCTGAACCAGGGCTACGCGGGCTTCTACATCGAGGGTCCCACGCAGGTTTGGCCCGATTACAGCGATGAGATGAAGAAGAACGTGGGCGAGGACGCCGAGTGGATCCCTGTTAACCCCTTCGTGAATCCTGACGGCTACACCCTTCACGAGAACTATGCCGCCAACGGCATCTGCATCTTCATTCCCAGCTGGGTGAATAAGGAGACCGCTGTTGCCGCGATGAAGTACATGGACTGGATGGCTCAGCCTGAAAACATGTTCTACCTGCAGAATGGCATTGAAGGCGTTCACTATGATCATCTGAACGAGGACGGCCTGCCCGTTGGCCGTGTAACTAATGACAACCTGCCCGACGACCAGAAGTGGCTGTCCGCTGTCGACCTGGTGTTCCTGTCCAATGGCAACAGCTTCGGCAATGATGAGCTGAACAATAAGTACAGCGCCCTGGCCTTCACCGGCTATGAGGATGTCGTCGCACGTTCCTATGAGTACATGGCCAAGGATTCCTATGCACCCATCGGCTTCACCGTGTCGATTAAGGCCGAGGCCGACTACGGCCAGATGGTGCTGGCAAAGCAGGCTGAGCTGCTCACCAACGCCCTGACCTGCGATCCGGCCGAATTTGACGCGGTGTATGATCGCTGCGTGCAGGCCATCCTGGACGTTGGCGGCCAGCAAATCGTCGATGAGCGCAAAGCTGCCTATGAGGCTGGCTTGATCCGCGGCGACTTCCCCATGGAGGTGCTTTCCAAGTAAACATGGACTGGATGATAGCCATCAGCGCTGCTGATATGGCTACGGCATAAGGAAACATTCTCAGGGAGCGATGCAGCAAAAAAGCGCATCGCTCCTTTTGCTGCGGGCGGCTCCCATCGGGTCAGGTGCCCACCACCGGTTCCTTGCCGGGAAGAATTGCTACGAAGATTTCGCTCGAACATCCTCCGTCTTGGTAAATACAGGCTGAGCTGTGACGGACGCGGCGAGCAGCATTCATCCAAGTAAAGGTACGTTCGACAATCCAGCGCCACGGAAGTTTTTCCCACTCATGAGGCTTGATTTTCTCGGAGATGTCCACCCGGCGCCGGAGCTGTTGATTAAGGTAACACCGCACAAATGAGGTGGTCGGCTGGCGAATGGATTTTTCGTCAGATGCAAATGCAAATTTCGAAGGTTTACTGGATGTAAATCGAGAAATTTGCATGCCGCAGATGGCGGAAAAGACATCGCCAGACGCGCCGCCGAGTTGTGCGGTGTTACCTTAACTTCGTCAATACACGTGCCGCGATAACCTGCATCGGCGCAAAAGGCTTGAATTGACGGATACTTTTTGCAAGCCTTCTGCGCTGCAAGAATGCCTGATTTCGTATCGTGAATGTTTGCAGCATGAACCACGATGCCCAGTAAGTTGCCCATTGTGTCTATGACGGCATGACGTTTGCGCCCTTTTGCTTTTTTTCCGCCATCGATGCCGCGCTTTTCATTGTCTGCTACCGTTTTTACGCTTTGCGAATCAATTAACGCATAGTGCGGTTCGTCACTTTTCCCCGCATCTTTACGAGTCTTTTCAACCAAGTGAGCGAGGATCTTCTCCCATAATCCCGACTTTGCTCCACGGCTGAAAAAACTATAAACCGTTTGATACGGCGGGAAATCGTGCGGAAGCTGCCGCCATTGACAGCCGGTCTTTACGATATACAGCACGGCATTTGTCAGTTCGCGCTTGCTCCACTTCCGATTCCGCATTCCCGAATATAGTGGCTCTATTTCTGACCACTGCGCGTCTGTCAAGTCCGTCGGGTACGGCTTGTGCTCGGCTCTTGCTTCTTTCATTCTACTATTATAACACATCCATCTTATAAAGACAAGTTCTTAATCAGTGAAAGCGCCCGAAAGCTGGTTCGGACGCGCCCGACGAGACACGGAAGGAGCGAAGCACGATGACGAAGCGAGGGAAACGCCCATCTGTCTGACCGCTTGATTGAGATGAAGATTGAGAACAAGAAACTGCGGCAGATCTCCGCCGACTATACACGGGTCAAACGGGTTTTTGGCCCGGAGCAGGTAGCGGCGGCGGTGGAGGCCGACAAGCAGAGGGAACAAGCGGAGAAAGGCCACAAGCGGCCCCGGCGTTCTCTTGAGCGTAGCGGGCGTTGACTTCAAAAAATTTTGATTGAACTGTTGACAAACGCATAATTGCCGTATATACTATATGATGTGAGGTGAAAACATGGGGACAGCGTATCAAGAGCAGGCAAAGGTATTCAAGGCCCTCTGTGACCCTAAGCGGCTTGCAATCCTGGAACAGTTAAGGAGCGGTGAAAAGTGTGCTTGCGTCCTGCAAGAGCCATTGGATTTAACGCAGTCCGGCCTTTCCTACCACATGAAAATCCTCTGCGATTCTGGCATTGTTGTCAGTCGCCAGGAGGGTAAATGGATGCACTACCACCTGAGTCCTGCTGGCAGGAACTATGCGGTGGAATTGCTGAAGAAGTTGACAACTCCAGACATGGAGCACGAGGGTACCTGTCCTCGTTGTGGATAGAAACGCCATCTAAGTAGATGGCGTTTCTATCGGCACAATACATCAAAAATTTTTGATGTATTTTTTATCTATGGAAAGTGCGGCTTTTGTATGGGCGTGTGGGATTTCATTCAAGACCAGGTACTTGGCATGAAATGGCTGAACGAACTTCTCGGCATTGGGCTGTCGGCGCTGGGCTTAGATGTAAATGGACGCATAGGCGGCAGTATTCAGTTTTTCATCTATGATGTTTTGAAAATCACGGTGCTGCTCTGCGTATTGATTTTTGTAATCTCATATATTCAGAGCTATTTCCCGCCTGAGCGGAGCAAACGGATACTGGGACGTTTTCATGGTATCTGGGCAAATATCATCGCTGCTCTGCTGGGAACGGTAACGCCGTTCTGTTCCTGCTCCTCTATTCCGCTGTTTATTGGTTTTACCAGCGCTGGACTTCCTTTAGGCGTAACTTTTTCTTTCCTGATTTCATCTCCGATGGTTGATCTGGGAAGTTTGGTATTGTTGATGAGCATTTTCGGGCCAAAGATTGCAATCGTCTATGTGGTAGTTGGCTTGGTGATTGCAGTAATCGGCGGTACAATCATTGAAAAAATGCACATGGAGAACTACGTGGAAGATTTCATCCGTAATGCAAACAGCGTGGATGTTGAATCAGATGCACTGACAGTGAGGGATCGGCTGATCTTTGCAAAGGAACAGGTAATTGAGGATCCCCCTCATAATTGTGCCCAACCCCGCCACATCATCCCCGCCGACCCGAATTTCGAGAAAAAGCGCAATTCAAGCGCACTGTTTGCACGCGAAATAAACCTCGTTACGCAACCTTCATTCGATTGCGAGCAAGGTATAAATTCGCAAGTGCAAACAGCGTGCAGCAATGCTGATGCAATTTTTCCCGTCCTCGGAATCGTGTTTTGCAAAAATGAAAGATTCTCTTTATCACGCAAAACACATGTTCCACTTTGGACCGCACCGAGGATTTCGCATGTTCGATTGCCTTGAGCAGCTCGAACTTTTCGCCGCTTGCTTAGATTTCCGCATTTCGCCTATGGTGCGCATTCTCAAGCGGGGGATGCTTTCTCTGCAGGATGGTTCTCAATAATCAGAGTGCAGTCTGGTTTTGCTTTTCCGGTATTGGAATGAGGATGGACACAATGAACCAATTGTTTTCCTGCTTAATGGTCATATGCCCTTCATATTTTTCCACTGCCAGCCGAATTCCCTTGATTCCATAGCCGTGTATTTCCGGGTTTTCTTTGGTGGTTTCCGGGTCTTCCAAGGATTTCAGGATGGTTTCCTCGCAATAGTTGCTGATTTTAATCACGAGAAAATGGTTTTCCGAAAAAACGCTTACCTTAATCAGCCGTTTTTCGGTTTCCTCGATTCTGCTTTCATATTCAATCGCATTATCTAATGCGTTGCCAAAGATGGTGCAGATTTGAGCGGTGTCCAGAAAATCCATTTCACGGGCATCCATATAGCATTCCATGGTGATCAGGGCACTGCGGCACATCATCTTTTTGCTGCTGAGCACCACGTCCAGCACCGGATTTCCCGTATCGTACTGCGTTTCAAAATTGCTGACTGTTTGCTCTACGCTGCGAAGCTCTTTTTCATATTTCTGTGAAACGCTCACGCTCCGGATATAATTGATTAGGTGCTTGATGTCGTGGGAAACCTGCTGCATTTGTTCGTTGTTCACTTTAAATTGCTGATATTGCTCATATTGCCTGTCCAAAAGGCTCTGCAATACACCAATGTTCATTTTCAGCCGCATCCCATAGCTGAATTCATTAATGGCAATCAGGGCCAACATGCCGGAAAAATCAGACACCACACGCACGAGCAGTATACCGCCGCCCATACTGATGCCAAAAATAGATTCAGGCGCCAGAAAACTGATATTGCTGAGCAGATACGCGCCAATCATAATCATAAAAGAAGAAATGACTTCCACGTACCCGGCTTTGAGGGGACGATTTTTCCGATGGGAGCGATGATAAATGGATATGCCCAGTGGAATAAATATAATAACATATACAAAAAGCATGATTGTCTGTGAAGCCCGGATATCCGGAAAGCGCATCACACCGCGGCTGACCAGATAAATATTGATTGCATACGCCAGGGCAGCGGCGAATTCCGACTGCATCACAGCGTTGCACCAGCGAAGCAGGATCAGGCTGAAGTCTTCCCGGATGCCCAGACGCAGATAAATAAGAACGGATTCCAGACAGCATACGGTGATGACCAGCCAGACTAGGGCAGGCTGCTCGGAATGGGCGATGTTCATCAGCACAAGGATGGGCAGAGCAAACAGAATCAGCGCCACAGCTTTCCAGCCCCGAATACCTTTTTCATTGGACAGGATATATATGGTACAGATAATCCACTGTGCAATGCCCGTAAACTCAGACGGAAAAAAAGTGCTCATTCTTTCAGTCATCTACGGGTACCTCCCATATAATTCGTCAACGCTTCCATAAAGGGTTTATAGCGCAGGCGGGAAAACGACAGTTCATGACCCGCCACAATCACAACATCCTTTTTCACCTGCTCCACATGGGCAAGATTTACCAGATAGCAGTTGTTGCACCGGCAGAATGGAGCGTTTTTCAGTTTCTCTTCAATGCTCTTCAGGGTATCATTGATATGGAAGGAGCCTTTTGTATAATACAGTCTGACGGCATGTCTTTCCGTTTCAATATAATAAATTTGTGAAATATCCACCTTAAACATCCCGTCCCCTGTGGTGACAGAAATATAATGTTCCGTGCGCTGGCGAAACAGTTCCCTGGCCCGGTCCAGCGTGCTGCGGAAGCTGATGCGGTTGATTGGCTTGAGAATGTAATCCATCGCGTAAACGCTGTAGCCCTGCACGGCATAAGCGGTCATGCTGGTGATGAAGGCGATCAGCACTTTATCATCTTTCTGCCGAACCTGCCTGGCCACGCTTATGCCATCCATGCCGGGCAACTGAATGTCAAGCAGCCGCAGATCATAGCCGCCTACGGAATAGTAATGATCCAGCATATCCGACCCGTTGTCAAAAACGTGCAGCTCGCACACTTCATTCAGTTCATCAAAATAATTTTGGATTTCCTGACGAATCTGCGCCTGATGCAATCCATTGTCTTCCACAAGCGCGATTTTCATGCAATTCTCCTTTCGCGTTCTTATTTGTTTCATGAAGCGCATGAATGAACCGTTAGTGAAATTTTTTTCATTACATCAGAAACCACTGCGCATGTCAAACAGGGAGCAGCGGAACAGGCGTTGAAAAACGCGGAACGCAATGCCCGGCTGCGCCTCCCGAAAGAAGCGCAGCCGATTCTCTTCATTATGTCTCCTGCTTGCCAAAGCCCATAAAGCCTGTGATGATCAAAAGCACAACGGCGGTCAGCGCCAAAATGCAAATGGTCAAAATGCGCGGCACCTGGCTGGGATCGCCAAACATGACGATGCCCTGATACCAGTCGGCAAAGGAACCGGCGGAGGAAACCGCCAGCTGCAGCATCCCGCAGCTGCAAAGTGCCGTATCAACCACCAGCAGCAAATCGCTGCTGAAAAGGAAGGCGGCAATCCCCACCAGACAGCCCATGCCAAGTCCCAGCGCCACAAGCGTATCAATGCCTCCGGCGCCCGGAGCCCAGACAAGATAATTGACAGCGGAAACCAGCTGAAGCAGGATGGAGACAATCAGAACATACACCCCAGCTTTTCTGTTGGTCAACAAGCTTTTCATTTCTTTTCCGCTCCCTTCTGCTTTTTGTAATAAGCAAGCTTAGCAGCCAGCATAGCCAGCACTGCCAGCCCCGTTACCACGGAAACGCCGATGGTCACGCCGCGCAGGGCAGGCTGCCACCAAGGAATGATCTTCACAATCCGGGTATTGTTGCCGATACCGTTCATCATGCTGCTGTTGGCGTCATTGTACAGAATATTCTTGGCGGCTCGGCGCAGCTGCTGGAGCATAAATCCATCGTTATTGCTTCTGATAGCCTGCGCGATGGCGGCGCTGGACTGATGCTGGGTATCCAGGCAGAAAGAATCCGTACCGGCAGCCATCATGGCTTCAAACGCGGTCTTGTAGCCCGTGGTCACCGCGCCGATAGCGTCTGTTTCGATATGGCCCACATAGCCCCATTCACCGCGCACCACATCGGTATTCAGCGCCTTGCTCAGGGAGCAGCCAGTGAAGCCCAGGCGATTGAAGGCCTGCATCAGGGAATGGGCCTTGCCGTTCACCACGCCGCCCTCCAGTCCGCGCAACGCGCCTTCGCGGAACGCCTGCTCGTTGAAGAAGTTCACCACGCCTTGACGGTTATTCTCCTGATCGTTGCCAGTCAAATGCTTGGGACCGGCGTGCACGCCCTTTTCCTCGATTGCGGACACGATATGGGAGGCCGCCAGATAATTCAGGTTGGCATCCTCGGAAAAGTATTCAAAGCTGCGGCCGCCAAAGGGGGTGCGGTGCAGGTTGCAGCCGGGACCCCAGATTTCCACCAGGCCCATGAACAAGCCTTCTTCGCCCAGCAACGCGCCGCGCTTATCCAGCAAGTCCTTGTTGAAGGCGGCGGTCAGCAGGCTTTCATTGGGATAGGACGTGGTTTTCAAACCCTTACCCAGTTCGGCGGAATAGTTATCGGTATAACCGCCGATGCCGTCCGGGCCATCCCCCCGCAGGGGTAGCGGGCTTACCAACGGAATCAACGGCTTCCGTGCCAAAGTTGTTGGCAATCAATGCAGCCATTTCTTCAATGGTCATCTGGCTGATGAAGGTTTCCCACAGGTCGTCGTTGTAATCCAGCCCCTTCATGGTAATCAGCGTGATGCCCTGCTGGTCGCCCTGGGGAATGGCGTCCACGGCGGGAGCATTGTCGGGCTTTTCATAAATCTTGCCATCCAGGATTCGAATCATTTCATCGTTCAGGGTCAGGCCCGCCACAGGCTGAACGGGATAGGTGCCCTGCCAGTCACTTCGGGACAGATAGGTGACCAAATCGGGATACCAGTAATTCACGTCTGCGTCCTCAAACTGATTGGTCACCCTCGCGCCAGTGGCGGAATAGCGGTAGGTTTCATCGTCAAAGCTGCCGGTGAAGTGGAAAGCCTTGGCCGCCGTGCCTTCCGTGGGATTGCCCTGCACATCTACCATACCGGTGGCACCTTTGGCGGCCAGTACGTTGTTCAGGGCGTCGTGCGCATCATCGCCGATAGCGATGTAATAATCGCCTTCGCTGAGGATATAGCCCTTTGCGTTTGTATAATCATAGCTGGCCAGCAGATACTTGTCGCATACGATTGTCAGCGTTTCGGAAGCGCCGGGCTGCAGCATGGCAGTCTTGCCGTAATCCAAAAGCTGGATAGCGGATTTTTCCACTTTGTTTTTCTGCTCATATTCGCCATAGGGCGTTTGGGCATACACCTGCACCACGCTCTTGCCGGGCACGCTGCCGGTGTTCGTAACGGTGACTGTCACCGTCACAGTTTTATCTTCCACCGTCACGCTGTCCAGCTTCTGATCGAAGGTGGTATAGCTCAGGCCATAACCGAAGGGATAGGAAACCTCCTTGGCATAGTCCCATGCACCGCCATCAATGGATCCTGCGGAACCGGTGGCGTTGAACCGCCCCAGCACCTGGTCCTCATACCGGGTTTCGTAATACTTATAACCGATATAGATTCCCTCGGTCTGCACGGTGTAATAGGAAATTTCGGAAGCGTTGGAGGAGGATTTCTGCAGCGCCTCTGTCAGGTTGGCCCATTGCTGGTTGTTGAAGGTATTATTGACCACGGCTGGGGCGGACAGGGAACTGACCGCATAGGTGTCCACCAGCTTGCCGGAGGGATTGGCGTTGCCCATCAGGATGTTCGCCACGCCGATGAAGCCTTTTTCACCCGGACAGCCAATCCACAGCACAGCGTCCACGTCGTACTCCTCGACCCAGTTTACCTCCATGGGGTTGCCTGTATTAAGCAGCACAATGGTTTTCTTGAACGAGCCGGAATCCCGAATCATGGCCAGCAAATCTTTTTCATCCTGGCTCAGCGCCAGCTGACTGATGCCTTCCGTGGGGGTTTGGGTGTAGAGCTCTACGCCTTCGCCGCCCTCCCGGGCCAGCATCACGATGGCTACGTCGTTAAAGCCGGTTGCCCAGGAGGATTTCACATCGTCAGTGTAGAAACTGATGGGTTCCTCACCCAGCGACCATAATGCGGACGGATCGGCGTTTTCCGCAAAGAACGTGCCTGCGCCGGTTTTTCTCTCGGTCTTGCTTTGGCGGTATGCGTTGTACAGCTTGGGGTTCACCTTGAATTTCAGGGTGCCCAACGCCTTATACAGGTCAACACCCGTTTTAGTGGAATAGGCGCGGGAACCAGCAGATTGATTGCGGTACAAGGGCTGCACGACTGCATGGCCAAACAGAGATATTTGCTCATCCTTGCTTAGCGGCAGAGCGTTGTCCTTATTGTAAAGCAATACGGTGCCTTCTTCCTGCTCCTGCACTGCCTCCGTATAGGTGTCTTCCTTGAGTACCTTAAGCGTTTTTGCGTTGATGTCGCCATAAGCGCTCTTATAATATATCGTATCCTCATCCTCGACACTTTCATCGTTGATGACTTTGCTGGTCTGCACGCCAAGCATGCCGTTGACAACGGTATCATAGCTCATGGCCAGGTTCGAGCCGAATATCACGAAGCACAGGATGAAAGCCATCAGACATGACAGCCCGGTTGTTATTCTCACCTTTCGCATACGCATGCTCCTTATCTTGATGGATTCGTCGTTCAGAAAGAAAACGGCGCCGGGGAGAAAGCCAATTTGCGAATGCAGGAATGGCTTGCAGCACCAGACGCCGCCGCTGTCATGAAGCACAGCGGAGAAGAAAGGAATTTGATCAGGTTTGAGAGAAAGGAGGATTCAAAAACGATCTATCGATTCCTTCGCTTCCCGCCGAGCGTCCATGCGCTTTCGGAGCGTTTTCCGCAGGTTGACGACGGCGTTCAGACGAGCGGCCTGCCGCTGTCAAATTTGGCGGGGTGCCGGGTCAATCAGCCCGGCACACCCTGCCAAGCGGAATTTTCCTTGCAGGGAACCAATTGATGTAGCTGATTTATACTATTTCCAGTTGGAAATCGTATTATTCCAGAGGATTGGTGCCGACGATGGGCTCCACGTTGTACTTGGCCACGCGCTCGTCGTCAATCACACCGCTCCAGTTGAGGCCGAAGGTGAAATCGTAGGTGTTGCCGTCGGCGTCCACATAGCATTCCATATCCCGGGGCACGTCCTCGTACTGGGCTTCCACGGTTTCCATATCGAGGGGCTGCTGCATGGGCAGCAGGGCGGAGGGCTCATAGTTGCCGGCGATGATTTCAAAGAGGATCTCGTCGCGGGCGGAGTGGGTGCGGCCGCCGCCGAAGGATACCAGGATTGCGTCCGCGGAGGGCTCGATTTCGGACCACACCATGGAACTGTTGAGGTTCATCACCAGCACCAGGGGAATATCGCCGGTGAGCTCGTCGATTTCCAGCACGAAGTCCAGGTCCGCCTCGTTGCTGACGGTGCCGGTCTTGCCGAAGTAAGAGCGGTTTTCCTTTACATAATCGTACTCGGTGCCGTAGACGCCCTCGAAGGCTTCCAGCGTGATCTGGCCGCCGATGGACTCGAAGCGGACGTACATGTTATCGGCGGTGTAAGGACGATACTGCAGGGAACGGGGAATGTACTCGTAGTCAGCGGGTACCTTCATGTTTTCGTCATAGCCGGTGGTGGGAGCGTTGCTTTTGGGGCTGGCGACGCGTACGATTACCAGATCGGCCTTCGCGATGTCCTCGGCGGAAGCGCGGATTACGTCCCCGGGCAGATAGGTGTTTCCTTCACCGCTGGGCGTTCCAACTGTGTCAGTGATCACGTTGAAGTAGTGAGAGGCCACGGCAATATCCATTGAAGGAGCGAAGGAAGCGGGGGTGGTGCCGCGGCGGCTCGTGGTTGCGGGAGAGTACTTGTAGGGAATATAAACGGTCAACTTTTCATCGCCCGCAGGCTTGATCACGCTGTTGTCAGTGTTCTTGAGCATCACGATGGACTTGAGCAGCGCTTCGCGAGCCATGGCGGTATGTTCTTCGTTATTGGGCACGGAAGCGGCAACCGCTTCGGAAACGTAGGGGTTATCCACGACGCCCACGTTGAACAGGGTGTCCAGAATGTGGCGGGTACTGTCGAAAATGATCTGGTCGGCAGCTTCCTTTCCCAGGCGTTCCACACCATAGTTGTAGGCTTCCACAGCAACGGCAATATCTTCTTCATACTTGCCGCCCATATTGCCCCAGGCGTCGATGCCGGCTTCCAGTTCCAGCCAAAGGCGCTGCGGAACGGTGTATTCTTCCATGCCGAAGCACTTATCAACGTGGGTGTTGAAGTCCGTCAGGATGTAGCCGTCCCAGCCGTTGGCAGCGCGCCACAGGCCGTTGATCTTTTCGGCGTTGTAGCTGGTTGAAACGCGCTCGCCCAGGACGGAGTCGCCATTTTCATCCACGCCGATGGAGAAACTGGTCATTGCGGAGGACACCATGCCGGTCTTGCCGGGCAGATCCTGCGCCGCGAAGTAAGGCAAGATGCTTGTATAGAACTGGCCGCCGGGATACACGGCGTAAGCTCCGTCCAGCGTATGGGCTTCACGGCCGCCCTCGCCGGCGCCCTCGCTCATGATGTGCTTCACCTGGATATTGACGGAGTCCTTGCCCCAACCCAGGTCGTTGCCGTCATCGTCGTAGGTGGACTGCCAGGCGTTGATCATAGCGCGGGTCATGTCGATAGAAAGCTGAGGATCCTCGCCAAAGGTCATGTCGTTGCGGGACCACCGGGGTTCAGTCGCCAGGTCAACCTGGGGGCCGACGTTCATGGTCAGGTTCATGGAATGCCATTCCTTGGACAAGGTACGGCCATATTCATGGGCCAATTCCGGATCGAAGGTGGCGGCCAGCGCCAGGTTGCCGGGCCAGTCGGTCACGCCGTTGCCTTCCAGCGGGTCGGCAATGAAGGTGGCGGGGATAGCAACCACGTCGGTATTTGCTTCGATGTGCTTCTGAATCTCGTTGTTCCAGGTGGTAATCAATTCAGCGCCTACGGAGCTGAAACGGATGTGGCGATAACCCAGATCCAGCGCAGTCTTGGTGGTATCCGCCAGGGTTTTGGCAGGAGTGCCGACGCTAAAGGGGTTCATTTTCAAGCCCAACTGGAATTCCAGACTCAGGCCGCCGTTCGTGACCAGGTCGCGGGAGCGTTCTTTGTAGTCCACGCGCCAGTCTTCAAACACGTCCAGTTCGCCGTCACGATCCAAATCCTTGAAGGCGTAACCATCCACTTCAATCAGATCCACGCCGCCGCCCTTGGTGTAACTCAGGGTTGCACCGCCTTCATTTTCAACCAGTGTCCAGCCTTCCGGCTGCAGTGTTTCGGTATACTTCTTGCTGCTTTCGTCCATGGCAAAGCTGGGCAACATCACAACCAACATCACGGCTGTGATGATCATGCTGACTACCCGCTTCGTGTTGATCTTCATCAATGATACCTCCATTGTTTTCTTTCCGGTGTGTGAACAAACAAGCAGATTATTCTCGGGGAACTTCGAGCTCTCAATCCTCCGCCAGGGTGCACCTCCTATAGCGGCAATTGGAAATCCCCCGAAGATCTGATTTTATTATAACCACAGAAAGAAGCAATGGATTGTTCTTCGACCAAACTGTCGTTTTTCGCTACCAAATTGAAAATATGTGCTTTTTTACACCGTTTATTGCATGTATTTTGGGTATACCGAGGGATTCATGTGCAGCCTCCGCTTTTCATTACAACGGCGACAGATATAAATAAGCATGCTCCGCTTTCGATAAATCAATGTTTGCTGCCATGTCGTTTTATCTAGTCCCCTTCGCCAACGTCGGAATTTGTTAGACAAAAATGCGTATATGATCATAACAGAGTGGAAGTAAAGCGGAAAGTCAACCGCAATGCCAACTTCAACACCATTCATCCTGACCGCATCATTCCTGACTGGAATGAGCAGACGCCAGAGCAGAAAAGGCGCAAGCAGATGGCGCAGTTGAATCCGGAAATCGTATTACGCATGATCTCGTGAGCGTTCCCGATACTCCTGCGCGGTGCAGCCCATCCATTTCCGGAACCATCGGGCAAAATAGTTGGCGGTATTGAAGCCCGTCTGCTCCGCAATAGAGGCGATGGACTGGTCGGTTTCGCTGAGGAGGCTGCACGCCTTCTTCAGCCGGGACTGTGCAATGCTGTCGCTGAACGACACGCTGCTGCATTCACGGTACACACGCGAAATGTAGGTGGGATGGAAATGTAGCGCGTCCGCAATCGCGGTGAGCGACAAATCGCCGCTTAGATGCTCGGCTATATACTGGTCAATCTGCCGCACAATGTGTCGCTGACGGTGCATTTGCTTTTTGGAGCGTGCATTGAATACCTCCTGCGCCAGATGGTTCAGCTTGCGCTGTAGCTCGCTGAGCGGCGTTCCGGGCTTAATCACCAGCTTTTCCAGCGCGGGCGACGCAATGTCGCCCGTCAGGAAGGCACCGCTGCAATCGCGCATGAACTGCGCCAGCGCCTCGTAAAGCTCATCGGTGCTTCGCTTATCGCTGGTATCTGCCAGAAGCTGAAAAAAACGCGGGGTTTCTTCAGCAAAGAGATCCTCCTGACCGGTAAGCAGGTATTCCTTCATGCGGATAAGGCTTGCCTGTCCGTCGCTGACGGATACCAGCGGCATCGAGGACGTTGGCTGCGCCTGCGTCGCGTGCAGCGTGACCAGTTCGCCGGACGCGGGGCTGACCTGATTGATCAGCTCCAGCATCTGCGCCGCTCCCTTCCCCAATGCCGTCCATTCTGTTTCGCAGTCCATCAGGCAGACCGTCAGCTGCTGTCCCTGCTGCTCGATCATCCGCTGCGCATTCTCCAGGTGTCCCTCCAGCAGCGCGCTGTCCTCCTCCGAGGGCTGAAACACAATGGAGAAGCAGCGGGCATTCATGTCGGTCAGCAGCATCGGCAAATGGGGGCGCATCAGCTCCTCAATCAGGTTCATCGACTGATGCAGAAGCTCGGGGCGCATGGCTGCGCCGAACATGCCATATCCCATACGCACCGGTCGATGTGCGTCAAAGGGAAAACCGCTGTTCTTGATGGCGGCAAGCAGCGATTCCTCTTGCAGCTGTCCGCCGTGCATGGCATGGAACACCAGCTGCCGCAGCTGCCTTGCATATTCGCTCGCCACCGCCGCCTGCCGCATCAGCCTCGCGCTTTCCTCCTGCAGGTTCTCTACCGCTCTTTCCACCGTGCTGATAAGCACTTGGTCGCCCTCGCTTTTGAGTACATACGCAAACGCACGCTGCTTCAGCGCTCGGCGCGCATATTCAAAATCGGAATAGCCAGTCAGGTAGATAACGCGGGTCATCGGCCAGCGTTCGCGCACCATGCGGTGCAGCTCCAGACCCGACGCTCCGGGCATTTCAATATCGGTCAGCAGAATATCCACGCGGTTGCGGTTCATCACGGCACACGCCTCGTCGCAGCTGTAGCAGCGGCGAACCTCCAGCCTGTCCTGAAACACTTCCTGAAGCATATGGTACAATCCGTCGGCAATGATAACCTCGTCATCGACAATAAGAAGCGATTCCACGCCGCCTCACCTCCCTGTCCTCGGGAATAGGATTGTCACAGACAATCCGTCCGCAAAGCTTTCCAGTTTCAGCTCATAATGATCACCGTAGAGCAGCTCCATGCGGCGATACAGGTTATACAGCGCGCTGCCCTCCGCCAGTTCTCCGGCGCGCATTCGCTCGTCCAGGCGGCGCACGTTCTCCGCATCCATCGTTCCGCCGTTATCATATACCGTTACGCCGAAGCGATCCTGCTCCATGATAAAGCTGACCTCCACCACGCCGCCGCTTTGCTTGTTCTTCACGCCATGCACAAAGGCATTCTCCACCACCGGCTGAAGAATCAGCGGCGGTATGTTTTCCTGCGCGATTTCCTCCGGCAGCTCGTTCATATGCACGCGCACCCGCGGAGAAAAACGCATCCCTTGAATTTCCAAGTACTGTCTGATATGGTTCACCTCGTCGCGCAGGGGAACGTCATGCTCCGGAATGGTCGTGATGTAGCGGTAATAGCGGCTCAGATTCAGGCTCAGCCGCGCAATGTCTTCGTTGCCGTCCTGCTGCGCCATGCGGTAGACCATAAAGAGCGTGTTGTAAAAGAAATGCGGATTGATTTGCATTTGCAGCTGCCGAATCTCCGCCTGCTGTGCGCGCAGCCGTTCCTCATAAACCTGCGCCTTGAGGCTTTCCAGATTCTCCATCATGGAGTTAAACTGGGCGTAGAGGTCGTCAAAGCCCGCATCCGAGCGGTCAATATGGAAATGTCCCGTTTCGCCCGCCTGACGCAGGGAATCGGCAATGGTATCCAGCGGCTGAAGGATATATCGCCGGAAATAGGTAAGATAAATAACCAGCAGCACCAGCGCCAGCGCGGTCAGCAGGCAGACCCACATACGATGGCGCATCAGCGGCTGCAATTCATCCGCTATCGTGCCGACACAGCGAAGCGTAAGATGCAGCAGCGGTATTTCCGCCTCTGCGGAAAAAGTGCTTTCCTCCTGCACGCCCAAAAGGCTGCTGCCCTCCTTTCCGGCGGACAGCAACCCATTTTTCGTTCCGGCACTGAAAAACACCGTGCCTTCCGGCGTATACAGCGTCATGTCCAGCGCGTTTTCGCTGGCCAACAGGCGCATTCGCCGTTCGAGACGTTCCGGCGATATGCAGACAGAAATGAGGAACATCGGCTCGCCCCGCGTTACAGGGTTGCAAAGCACGTACAGATTGTCCCCATGCTCTGCGATGCGCAGCAGCTTTCCGTCCACCAATTGCCGGAAAGTCGCGTATTCGCTCCGATCCATCGTATCATAGATGGATTTTTCCGTCGAGATAACGCGGTCGATCTGCGGCAGCAGGATCTTTGCGTTTTCCAGCAAATCACACGAGCGCTTCATGCGGAGCAGCTTATCAGACAGCCCGCTAATGCTGGCGATACGCTGATAGGCGCTGAGCCGCGGATAGGCGATCACATACCGCAGCAGCTCCTTATCCGCCGCAAGCTCCTGACACTGGGTAATCAGATTTCCGACCTCCAGATTGATTTGCGACGCAATATAGCTGCATTCCCGTTCGCTAAGCGCCTCCATGTTCCCATGAAGGGTCTGCAATCCCATATGGTTCAGGTAAAGCCCGATGGCATAGAACACCAGCACCACGGCGACCGTGATGGCCAGCAGGCGGATGAACCCACGGCGATTTAGACCCAGCGGCTGTTTATGCATGCGCAATTATCCCTTCACAGACCCCAGCACCATGCCCTTGACGAAGTAGCGCTGCAAGAAAGGATACAGCACCAGCATCGGGAAGCATGCTACAAAAATCATGGCGCATTTCACGGTTTTGTCGGATACCAAGGCAAGCGCCTCCCAGTCGCCGGCGCCCATCTGCGTGAGCTTCTGGTCAATGACGATGGTTCGCATGTAGCTCTGCAAAGGATATTGCTCCGGACCTCTGCTGTAGATGATGCCGTTGAACCATTCGTTCCAGTGATACACAGTGGAGTACAGGGCGACGGTGGCGAGCGCCGCCTTGGAGGTGGGCACAAAGATCTGCCACAGAATGCGCCACTGGCTGGCGCCGTCCATGATGGCGGCCTCCTCCAGCTCTCGGGGCGTCTGACGGAAGAAATTCAGCAGCAGAATAATGTTGTACACAGGGACAGCGCCGGGAATCACCAGCGACCAGAAGGTTCCCTTGAGTCCAGTAAGGTTAATGACCATGTACAGCGGAATCATGCCGCCGGAAACCAGCATGGTAATGAAGAAAAACCATGCATACGCCGTGCGGGCGCGGAACTGGTTTGTTTCCTTGCTCAGCGGATAGGCGCAAATGATGCAGAAAAACATGTTCAGGCTCACGCCGACCAGCACACGCTTGAGCGAAACAAGCATCGCCGTCCAGAAGGGAGCGCGGTTGATGACATACTTATAGCTTTCCAGCGTGAACTTCACCGGCCACAGCGCAACCAGTCCGCCGGAGGCAGAGGACTTATCTGACAGGGAGATGGCGAATACGTGAATCAGCGGAATCAGGCAAGACGCGGCCAGCAAACCGATTACCAGGGCGTTGACCACAACGAATACCCGGGCTCCGAAGCTCTTTGACTTAACCATATCACGCGCCTCCTCATCAGAAAACTCTGTAATCTGCGAACTTGTAGGCACACAGATAGCTTACAGAGATAAAGAGTGTCGATACAACGGATTTGAACATGCTCACAGCGGCGGACTGTCCCCACAGACCGTTCTTAAAGCTCAGGCGATAAATGAACGTATCCAGAATATCGCCGGTGGGATAAACAGCCTCGCTGTACATGTTATAAACCTGATCAAAACCGGCATTGAGCACGTTGCCAAGGCTCAGCACCATCATCAGCACGATAATCATGCGCATATTGGGCAAGGTGACATGCATGATCCGCTGAAAGCGGTTGGCGCCGTCAATGGTCGCGGCTTCATACTGGGTGGGATCGATGTTGGTAATAGCAGCCAGATACACAATCGTACCAAAGCCAAATTCCTTCCATACGTCGGTAAACACCAGCGTAAATCGGAACCATTTGTTGCTGCCAAGGAAGAAAATCGGTTCAGCGCCGAATAGCCCCAGGAAGCGATTGACAAGACCGCCATTGGGCGACAGGAGGTCAATCATAATGCCCGCCAGAATAATCCAGCTCAGGAAGTGGGGCAGATAAATCAAGGTTTGCGAGATGCGCCGGAAGGCATTGCTTCGAATCTCATTGAGCAAAATGGACACGATGACAGGCACGAGCAGATGCAGTGCCATTTTCCACGCCGAGATGATGATCGTGTTGCGGAGCGCAGGCATCGTCTGGGGATTTCGCAGCAGCATTTGGAAGTTCCTCATGCCGACAAATTTCTGAGGACCAAACAGTCCCTTCGCCGGAATAAAGTTCTCAAATGCGATCTTCAGCCCAATCATGGGAAGGTACATATAGATGAAGACAAGAATAACGCCGGGCAGCAGCATTAGATGAAAGGGCATCTCGCGCCACAAGCGTTTTCTTCTCCGAACGCGCTTCAAGTTGACGTAATTTTTGCTTACAATGCTTTTTTCCACAGTCGTCACCCCCTGCTGGAATTGATTTGAAAGCGGGGGCTGATGTTGTCACCAGCCCCCGTTAGTCAACCGGTCAGATTACTTCAAGGAAGCATACCATGCGTTGACTTCTTCAGTAATCGCGTCGCCGCCGTTGGCGTAGAAGTTTTCCACAAACTGGTCGAAAGCGTCAATGGTTTCCTCGCCGGTGATGATCTTCACGAAGGTTTCGTTCTGCAGGTCCTTGAGGTAGCTCATGTACAGGGTCATGCTTTCGGTGGGTGCGCCAACGAACATCATGTCCTGCGTCAGATTGTTTTCCTGGTAGTAGTTCAGCACGCCGTAAGCGCCTTCCGCACCGTAGATGCGCTCCCAGCCCCACAGGGCGAAGCCTTCCTCGGAGCCGGATTCAAACGCCTGAAGCTTCTGAAGGATGGAGTAGCCTTCACCGGTGACCTGAGAGAAATCGCCGGACTGACGCGCCGCTTCCAGATCGAGGAAAGCTTTCAGGTTCTTGTCAGGCTTGGTGGGGGTCACAGGGGACAGCTTCCAGATGGATTCGGAATCCAGGGGCGCGTAGTACACGCCGTTCTCGTTGTTGGGGTCCCAGCACTTGTCGATGAAGAGGTTGTACATCTTCACAACGGCTTCGGGATGCTCGCAGTCCTTGCGAACCACGGTCCAAGCGGTAGTGCCGACGTCCGTCTGCGCCTTCGCCTTGTGGTCGGTAGCCGTTACGATGGGGAACGCCTGCCACTGTCCTTCGGGCTCAAGGTTCTTGCTGTTCTGCAGGGGATAAATAGAGTTCCACTGTGCGCCAAACATGATGCCGCACTTGCCGGAAGTGGTCGCTTCCGCCACCTTGCCGTCGTCCTTAACGGCAAATTCAGGATCCACCAGACCGTCCACATACATCTGATGCAGCGTCGCCAGCGCGTCCTTGGTACCGGGCAGCGTAGAGCCATACACCAGCTTGCCCGTTCCGTCGTCCACCCAGATTTCGGGATAGGAATCGAACGCATTGAAGAAGCCCTTCAGCGTGAACAGCTGATCCCAAGGCGTCTTGGACACGGCCATGCCGATGGTGTCGTTCACGCCGTTGCCGTCGAAGTCAGCCTCAGCGAAGGCCTTCGCCGTAGCAATCAGCTCGTCCATGGTGGTGGGAACGGGCAGGTTCAGCTTTTCCAGCCAGTCCGTGCGAATCCACATCAGGTCGGCAATCATCAGCGTTGCGTCTACCACGGGCAGCGCGTAAAGCTGACCGTCGAAGGTGACCGCGTCAAAGGGAGAAGTGCCGGTTTCCAGCATGACGCGCTTGGTCTGCTCGGTTGCGTACTCGTTGTAGATTTCGTCGAGCGGCATAATCAGACCCGCCTCATACAGCTGCTTGGCTTGCAGAGCGGTCACGTTCACGAACTCCGGAATGGCGCCGACGGCCAGCTCCGCAGCCAGCTTCTGGTTGTATTCGTCGCCGCTCTTCACGATCCAGTCGTATTCCACGTTGATGTTCAGCTCGTCGCGGAACAGATCGCACCAGAGGTTGTCGGTCATGGTCTTGTCAGGATGCTGCGAGAAGTAGTTCGCGTCGAGCGTGTCGTCCGTGGAACGAACGAAATGCACCGTCACGGGTTCATCATATTTCTGTTCGTTCGCCAGCGCGCTGGTGCAGAGCATCATGAGCGCCATCAGCAGAGATACGACGGAGAGGAATTTCTTCATAGGGAAGCCTCCTTTGCAATTGTTGAACCGAATTCCTATCGGTTCTGTTGATAATAGTATAGCACAAGTTTTCACCAGAAACAATGGAATATCTTTGACACAATAGCACAAATGAACACAAAATAACATATTCGTGCAAAGGGCGTTTTTGTTTTTTTCTTTCCTTTGCTTCACCAGTTGCGACATTCTTTCATTATTTCGCGCAAAACGTCCGCGTCACACCGAACCTGCGCAAAAAAGGCGGCGAACGACGTCGCGCAAGCAAAAAGCAATTCTATTATAGCAAAACGCCCTGCGAAAAGAAAGTCCCGCGCCGAAGAGCAATATCAAGTAAGTATTCTTCCCCTTGGAAAATGGCGCATGCATAGCCATCATGGAACTATACTTTCAATATTTGATTGCAAAAATGAAAGTTCCGCTGTTTTTTTGCAATATACAGTCAGCCTGTATTCACTACCGCACCAGTCTACATCGACTGGCTACTCAGTCAGATTAACTTGTTGTTTTCCAAAGTTGAAGAATATTTTCCAGTAATTTCATCGTTTTTCGCATAGGAATGTCAAGTCCATTGCAATGCAACATGGAAAGTATAAGAGCAATTTTATTATTCCGGCAAATGCCAGTTTGAGGGCGTTGGCGCGAGAAATGCCAGTATTGGATTGCGACAACAGGGAATGACGCATATCGTGGAGAACATTTTCAAGAGTTGATAATCCTTGAATGCCCGTAGACATCGGCATTGGAGTACAACGTATTATGGTGAACACACAACCACGGTGAATGGCAATGGGCGTGACCCCGGCATGAAGGAAGTATTAGCAGTAGGACGAGTGGCTGGAATGCCGACAAAAGTATGCAGGCAGATTGCAGAGGAAATTCGGGAGAAAACGGAAGGACTGGAGCGAAAGTATCGTGAGGTGCAGTCATGAGGAACAGCGCAGGACGCACCGACAATGGCAAAAGAATATATCTTTTTTCATAAGCCAATGCTGATGATGGCGGGAAATTCAGGAATTGCAACTTAAAAACAGTTTCTTTCGTCTTGATTGCATTTCAATTGCCTTATGCAATTTTGCAGCAGAAATCTTCATCTTTGTCGGCAAACATTCTAACTATACTTTCAATCATTGCTTACAAAAACGAAGATTTTCCCCGTTTCTCTTGAAATATCGTTGCAGAGTGCATTCCTTCGTATTGAAAAATTGATGCTGCCCGTCCTACGATTTCCTTGCTATTTCCCGAAATCAATAGTAAAATAAGAGCAGGCTAAGGGGTGATTTCATTGAGCAGTCGTGGAAATCAAAGCCTCAGCAAACATTCTTTGGAAATGAGCCGCTGCAATGGGTCGCTTTGTGAATCCGAACAACAGCGCTTTTCAGGTTGCGCTGAACTCGCAAATTTATGTTGACAAAACCGGTATGATTGCATACATCAATCGCGTTCTTGGCACGATGGAAGGGTATATCTGCAACAGCCGTCCGCGGCGGTTCGGGAAGTCCATCACCGCCAATATGCTGACGGCGTATTACAGCAAGGGCTGCGACTCGGAAGCAATATTTGCTGGACTGGAAATCAGCAAGTCTGCTGACTTCAAGAAGCATCTAAACAAATACGACGTGATTCACATCGACGTTCAGTGGTTTCTGGCAAACTGCGGTGACGCGGCTCATGTTGTAGCGTACATTACGAGCAGCGTGCTGGCTGAACTACGAGAAATCTATCCATCTGTACTTACAGAGAATGCTGCAACGCTGCCGAATGCCCTTTCACAGGTGAAAGAAAAGACAGTTCAGAAATTCATCATTATTATTGACGAATGGGATGTTCTGATTCGTGACGAAGCTGCCAATGCGAAGGTACAGGAAGATTACATCAACTTTCTTCGAGGCATGTTCAAAGGAACGGAGCCGACGAAGTATATTCAGCTGGCTTATCTGACAGGCATTCTTCCTATCAGGAAAGAAAAAACGCAGTCGGCGCTGAATAACTTTGATGAGTTTACCATTTGGGATATAACGAGGATTCCGAAACGGCATTCATTCCCAACGAGGAAATCAGGCAGGAATTGATTACCGCCGTAAAAAGCAGCAATTGGAATGAACTGATTGGCTTCCAAGAAGAATCGCGGAAACTGCTGATGGCAACTTTGGCAATGGATGCCAAACATGTTCTGCTCAAAAGGAATAAGCAAAAATGTCCATCAGCAGGCGGCGAATAGCACGGCTGCCAACGAGCATTTTTGATACTTTGCAAGAATTGCTGCAAGGAATATTGCCTTACGTTTCCGCCGGATTTTCAGCCGCCTCAACGCTCTTCCCCTGCGTCAGCCACTTCTCGAACACCGAGTTGCCGCTGTACGCTGCAAAAACAATCGTCGCGTAGTTGATGTACGTCCGAACCGTACTAATCAGCGCGTCCGTATCGCTGCGGAAAAAGCACAGCACCACCGCCAGCAGCGAAATCACTGTCACTGCAATAGTGACCAAAAGAACAATCCGCTTGCTGAACTGGACGTATGCTTTCTGCTTCGTCATTTGCTTCGCCTCCCTTCCTGCGGCGTTTCCGGCAGAGCAAGAATGTCCTGCTCGTAGCTTGCGGACAGGTGATTGCGTCCTTTCGCCGCGTAACTTTTGTGCATATTCAGCACCTGCTCTTTTTCCGCGGCAGTACACCAACCCTGCCGCGTATAATTGTCATGCGCATTCTGCAAAAACGCCCACGTCAGAATCGCAAGATCTTCCTCCTGCTGCTGTTCCCTTGCAATCAGCTGCTTCATCGGCTTGCGAAACCAGCTGTACATCAGCGTCAGCGCCGTCACAAGTCCAACGATGGTTGTTGCGTGGTCGCGCATCTGTTCAAGAATCGCCCACATCTGCGTTCGCCACCTTCACCGTAAAATCACCCACAGGTTCAAACACGTTGCCGGCACTATCGACGATTTGGATGCTCATCCGCGCCTGATTATCCGCGTTTTCCTGCTTCGTGAGGAACTCCGCCGCGCACCAGCCGGTGCTGTTTTTGTACTGCACGCGCCACCACTCATCCGCTTCCATAAGAACAGTTACGGTTGCGCCTTGCGGGATTTTCGCAATCACTTCGGCGGACTTGCTCGCCGTTTTGCGCATGTTCAAACTGCCGGATGCCGTCGTCACGACCGCTAACTTCGTTTCACTCATTGCAATTTGTTCTCCTTTCTCGGCGTAATCCACGCCTTTCAGCTCGCCCCAATGTGTCCATCCACTGCCGATTTTCGACGTGGCCACGCCATACGCCGTGCCTTTGGCTTCGATGACTCCGCCCTCGCCGATGTACAATCCGACGTGGTGATACCCCTCCGAGGCGTTGAATTTGTAGACGGCAGTGCCGGGTTTGAGCGGCGCACCATCGGTTCGTTTTCCGGCGGACAGGCTGCCGGATGCGCTGCTGTAACGTCGGAACATGGTGTTGCTGCCGTGGTAGCAGTACCCGCCGAGCTGCCGAAAAGCCCACGCAAAAAGGCCGGAGCAGTCCGCCACGCGGTGTCCGACCCACTTTTGACCATATTTCTTTGTCTGTTCACGGCTCGCGGCGTTCTGCTGTGCCTGCGTCCAGATTTCGCCCGACGCGCCGTAGATGTACCCCCAGCCATCACGCAGTGCCGTTTGGAACTGCGCAATCAGCTCAGAGGATGAAATGTTTGGCATGTGACCTCCTTTTTTGTATCAGTATAGCGAACTTTGTCGCATTGTTTTTCTGTAATTGTTCGGATATAAAAATAAATTCTTTTGAAAGCAATCTAATAGCATTGACTCTGATTTATAAGCATCTTTACGATGTAGGATTTTCATTTACAATATAGATGTGTTTTTGTTCTGCATTTAGAACAAGATATTGACACATCACAGTGCGAATTTCCCCTAAATCCACGACCTACTGGGGGAGAAGGTGAGGAATCATGCAGAAATACCGTGTCGAAACAATTTATGAAAATAACATGAAAGATTTTGTTCTCCTATGCAATGTCCTCCTGCACGGTCAGACAATTCACGGTCTGGGGCCGGAGGATATTGTCCAACGTGTTATGCTGCAGGCATGGGAGAAAAAAGAAAAGTTGAAGTACCATGAGAATCTCATCGGTTGGTTTGTCGTCGCCTGTTCCAAGGAATGCAAGGCTCTTTATCGCCGTGCCTACACGGAGCATCGCAACGTCGGCCATGCGGTTGAACTGAACGAGAATATCGTCGCCACGCCTGTTCAAGACAGTCTGCTGCGCTGACTTAGTCAGACGGAAGCAGTCGAATTTCTTGATGAACTGCAAAATCGCCTGACACCGTTGGAGCACAGCGTGTATGTGGAATACTACCAAAATGACAAAACCGCCGAAGAAGCCGCAGCTGTGTTAGGCGTGGAGCGCAGCACCGTGAACGATGCCGCGCGACGCATTCGGAAGAAAGCCGCCGCCATTCCGTTTTACATTCTTATCCTGTATATACAAACGCTGTTTATGAAGCACTGATGATTTTTCTCAGCTTGCCAGCTGATTCTCCGCATCCACCACGGCATGAGGCTGGACAAAGAACTGCGCGGCGGTGACCTCTGTCATAACAACATCGCCGCGCAGCTTTTGCGTCAGATAGCCCTTGACATACACCCGTGCACCGGGTTTCAGCGTCTGCACTGCCCAGCCTGCAAGGCGATTCCACGCATGAACCGTGTAGGTTTCGTGCATCACCTGCTGTTGACGGTTGCGGTGCGAATGCCGCAGCTGGCAGACGACGTGCGAGGTGTCGCCCGTCGTGGGCGTCTTAACAAGAGTGAGAATCGTGCCGGAAAGGAAAAGTTCGTTCATGGTTAATGCCTCCTGTTAGTAGTGTGTTAGAAAATTGTGTAGTAGGTTGAGAGGGAATAAAAGCCAGCCCGTCGGCGACTTGTGCGAGGGGCACAGGCGCGACGGGCTGGTGTATAATATATTTAGTGTTTTGAACTATTTTTATTCATTTGTATGCATTGAGCATTCCAAATAGTGGCACTCACCCCCGGCAAATCGCTCCCGCGGACGCAACAGCTTCGCCATATTCCATGTATTGGGGCACAGGCGGTTTCGCGCCCTGCCCATCAGCGATGTTTCCGTTTGCAGTTTCTTCCAACATTTACTGATGGCTGGATTCGCTTTCGCCGTGCGCTTCAGTTCCCCATAGCAATAATCCACCTTGCCCTGACTGCTGCCCACGATTTCCGCGATTTTCCCCGCGTCGTCCAGCAGCGCCGGGACAAAATCGTAGTGGCGCAGGTACAGTGACAACAGAAGCAAGTCGCTGGGGGACGTCTGCCATTCCTCGCCGTGCTGCGTGGCGGCGTAGAGCTCGTCCAGCAGCCGGCACGCCCGCGCGCACTCCCCCGTCCCGGCATCCGCAAGGACGAGCAGCTCATAGTAGGGGAAGTGCGGAAACGGGCATTCGCACTGCGTCGTTTCGATATTCGCTGATATGTCATTCCCCAAATGCAGCAATTCGGGCAGCATCAGCAAATAGCGTTTCGCGTCCTCCGGCTGATTTTGCTCGATGGACAGCCACGCAAGCGCCGCGACCGCCTCCGCCGACCGCTCATTCAGCTGATACGCCCGCTCGAAGTACCGCTTTGCCCTGCGCAGGTGCGGCGTGTCCATGTAGAACGCGCCCAGCAGCGCGAACAGGTGATACGAAATCGCCGCGTCGTGCGGTTGCTTGACAGCTTTTGTCAGCAACCGTTTCGCCTTCCAGCGGCGGAGCGCAAACTGCAAGGTCGGGCAGCGCGTCGGCAGACACAAGTTGTGCTCATCCATCAGGAACGCCGCATAATTCACAGCAGTCATGAGCGACGGATGCGCGCGGTAGTTCTGGCGGAATAGCGCATGAGCATCGTCGGTTTCCAAGTCGTCCGCCAGCTGAATCGCGCGGCGGTTGGTTTCAATAGCGTTCTCGTTATACATGATTTTTCTCCGTAATTACAACAGGGCTAATAAGCCAACGCCTCCTGTTGCCCATGCCAAGGCTATCACTCCAATGATCACAACTCCTCCGATGAGAATTCCCCCTAACAGTTGTAGGTCATCTTCGTTTGCACTCATCTCTGTTACCGTTGTCTGTGGTTCCATAGTTGTCATTGGCGGAAGCGTAGCCCGTAAAACAGGTGACTCTGCATCCGGAGCAAGCGTTGGAATTGGTTGTTCAGTCACAAGAGGCGCGGAAGTTGTCATCGGTTCAGGAAGTGGGTAAGTTTCAATTCCCGGAGTAAGACTTTTCGCCAGAATATCAACTTGATTAGGAAGTTTGGGATACGGTTTATGACCGCCTCTTCTTTTTCCACCTCTATACACATTAGTATACCCGGCATTCTTTCCAGGGCCATGAACATCCCAATGGGGACCACCATGGGCTTGTAAGCCGACCTGGGGTTCCCACACATTCCCATATTTATCAATCCATCCTTTTCCCGCATCCGACCATTGAGGTTCTCCATTTTTGTTCGGGCTAATATAGCCATCCTCTTTAGTGGGCTTGAATCCCTTAGCAGATGTACCATCAGCATCAATGTAATAAATCGGTGCATTATTACAATACATGAACAGATTTCGATTGCATATCGAATCCGCATTCAAAAATCGACAGAATTGGTTCGAGTAGTACCGGCTCCGCAGATAGTACAGCCCCGTTTCCTCATCAAACACATACCCGCGATACCTAAACGGCTGCACCTTGCCCAGCGTTTCCGCCAGTTCGCCAGTACACCACAGCGGCGCACCCCACGCATCGTAGCCGTAGCTGACGACGGTATTGCCATTCTCATCCAGAATTGCAACAATATCGCCCTGCAAGCTCTTGACATACGCATAGGGAACTCCGTTGTACACCACCACCGCCGGGCGGTTCTGCGCATCATAGAAGAAATGCAGCTCATCCGCGCCGTGCGTCATATGCACAACATTCTTCCCATGTAGCACATAGTCCGTCACAACGCCGTTAACAATTTTCTGCACACGCAACCCGCTTTCGTTGTAAACGAACCGTGCGTCCACGTTGGCGCTCTGCATCTTTCAACAGGAAGATTTCCTCTTTTATGCGTATGCGGCAAAATCTATCTAACTATTTCTGTTGGCTTATCGTTCAATTTTTGCAGAAGAAATTTCAAATTGCTTTCCCAGACACTATCCTCACAACATCTTGCTTTTTCAATGCAATCATTTACCGCACTACGGACATCGTTAACATCTGAAAACTTTCTTAATCTATCTTGGATACAGAAAGCTCCCGGCCAATTCATGTCCTGCAACCATTCCATTAGTTCTGCTAAATATGGTCTAAGTTCTTCATCACTTTTTTCCGCTATAATCAGCGCACAATTCCCCCACACATTTTTATTATATGCTGGTGTCAATGGCTGTATAAACGGAGCGACGGTCGTAAGATTTTTTGCCAAAGAGATTCCCTCAGCTTGCGTTTTAGGGGGCATATTCCAATCAAGCATATGCATAATCTGTGTTGTATTTGCCATTTTGTCACCATCCATTCCATTTGATTACGACCGATTTAACAGCCTTTGTCCAAATCGAATCAGAGCCTGCATTTATCCAATCATCCACCTTTGCACCTACCGGTCTTATACTTACATGAGTTGCACCATCTTTAACAGCATAAACCACGCCTGTCGCATTGACTGCTTCAATTGTTGTCATTGCAGCCCCCGGCATTGGAACAGTAGAGAATGACAATCCAGAGTACTTGTCTTTTGCTCTTGGCGTTAGATTCCCCGGATTTGTTCCACCATATCTATATATTATTGTTGGTAGTGGCGGTGTTGTCGCTATTGTTTTAGTTTTCTCTTCCGATTTTTGGATTGAAACAGTGGTTTCCTGAGCTGCCTGATAAATTCCATAACCTATTGCACCTACAGTCAATGCTGCAGCCCCTGCTGCAGCCAGAATATCTCCGAAAGGCAATGGACCATCTGCTACAACTAATCCACCACAGCCTGCGTAGACAGGCGCAATACTCGCTACGGCTTTTTCAATTTCAGTAGCAGCTGTCCTGAAGAATCCTAAAACTTCATTCCAAAGTTGTCCTATATAATCAGCTCTAATTATCGGATTATTTCCACAATAGGCAAACATATTGCTTTCTAATATACCTTGCCCTGTAGAAATATAACCATCCGCATTAACAAACCTGCACCTTTCCGCGCTATAATACCGGCTCCGCAGATAGTACAGCCCCGTTTCCTCATCAAACACATACCCGCGATACCTAAACGGCTGCACCTTGCCCAGCGTTTCCGCCAGTTCGCCAGTACACCACAGCGGCGCACCCCACGCATCGTAGCCGTAGCTGACGACGGTATTGCCATTCTCATCCAGAATTGCAACAATATCGCCCTGCAAGCTCTTGACGTAAGCATACGCCGTGCCATTGTACACCACCACCGCCGGACGGTGAACGGTTCTGCTGTTCCTTGGTGAGGTATGAAATTGAAAGGTTACTTTTGATGACGATGTGCTGCTTTATTCACTGAAATTGCTCGTGTAGATAGCAGTCTTTATCAATCGTATTGATAAATTGCTATCAATTTTCCATTGAAGTGCTTGATCCGCCGAATTCTTTTGTAAATTCCATTCGGCAATTTCTGCACGAATCTGTTTTCTTGCGGATTCTGGCAGATTATGAAGCCACGGGTAGTCTCCTTGCTGAACATGCGGAATAAAATCAAAAATTAAGCTATTCGGGTATATTCTCTTTGCTTCTTCAAACAGCGTTCTCTTCCATTGTTCAGCATTACACTCCGTGATATCTCTACCTAAGATAAAATCATATGTTATCCACGCATCTACATAGAAGCACATTTGCCACAAAAACATCTTTCCACTACGATGTTCTTTTAATCCCCAAGAAATAGCATCCAATAAAAAATCATGATATAGATCATATTCATTTCCTGCTTCTCGTGGGACACTTGTTACACTGGAAGATTGCAAGTAATCCATGTAGTTGACCATCTGTTGCATTGTCATAACAGTCAACGCTTCGGATGGCGCTTCTTTTCCCCATTCGTCTTTCAAATATTGGAATACCGGAAGCCGTTTCCCTTGCTGTTCAAGCTGGTAAACATCGGCTTTAATTTTAACAATGTCCATCATTTTTCCTCCTTTATCTTAATGGAAATGCATCTGAAATAGTATACCAGCCATTTTGCGCTTCATGAAGTTTCAAAACCAACGATGTGGCATATTCTTCAAAATAATAAATATAATACACCACATTTGCAATTGGCTTTGTCGAGTTCGGATTATCTCATATTTCTCCGTTGTCCGCAACGATTTTAAGCAATGGGATTATTTTCTCCCATGCATTTGGATCATTCGGGTCAATGTTAAATTTGAACCAGTCATGATTATTATGGTTATCCGAGCCTTTTACGATATGATCATATTGACTTTTCTTTAGTTTCCAGTCAATTCGTTCACTTAGTGGTACATCTTCCGAATCTTCAGTGTCACTTGCCGCATTATCCTGAACTTGAGATTCTCCTTGTGTACTTTCTGACATCCATAGACTTAGCCAATTTAATAAGAATGCAAGACCAACTGCACCAGCTGAAGCTGCTACACCTGCACCTGAACTGCGACCCGGACCTAACAGCGAATATTTATTTTGGAAAATAGTAATTTCACTTTTTCCATTGATATCAACGAACCGAACAGGTTCATTGTGACAATACAAAAACAGATTCCAATTGAGCAGTGAATCCGCATTCAAAAATCGACAGGATTGATATGAGTAGTACCGACTTCTGAGATAGTACACCCCCGTTTCCTCGTCAAACACATATCCGCGATATCTAAACGGCTGCACAGTCCCCAGCGTCTCCGCCATCGAACCGCTCTTCCCAATCGGCGCACCCCAAGCATCATACACATAGCTAACGACAACATTCCCTGTACCGTCGAGAAGCGCAATCACATCGCCCTGCAAGCTCTTGACATACGCATAGGGAACTCCGTTGTACACCACCACTGCCGGGCGGTTCTGCGCGTCATAGAAGAAATGCAGCTCATCCGTGCCGGAAGTCATATGCACAACATTCTTGCCGTGCAGCGTGTACTTCGTCGCCACGCCGTTGACCGTTTTCCGCACACGCAAGCCGTCCGCGTTGTACACAAATTCAGCCGTCACGCCCGATTTCTGCATCTTTTGCAGCTGTCGGCCGTTCTGCCAAGTGTACGTCCACGTCCCGTCGCTCAGCGGATTGCCAATCGCATCATAGGCAATGGCGTTCCCGTTGACCGCCGTGAGCTTGTCGCGCCAGTTCGCGTCACCATAGGTATAGGTAACGGTTTCCAGAGGATTCGTCGTATCGGCATACGCAAAGCGTTCCTTTTTCAGGATGTTGCCGCCGAGGTCGTAGGTGTACTTCCAAGTCGTGCCATTTTCACCGGAACGGGTATCGCTGTGGTCGTTGACCTGAATCAGCTGCCCCAGCGCATCGTAGGTGTAGCCCGTCCACTTCCCGTTCAGCGTCGCACTCGCAATGTTGCCATTGTCGTCGTAGCCGTAGCCGCAAT
>ERZ824598.286-NODE-286-length-85907-cov-7.313446_pt1 | contig 85907 bp, 53 predicted proteins | sample MGYA00519934_ERZ824598 | MGnify/ENA primary metagenome ERZ824598 (study PRJEB31778, sample SAMEA3449177) | human gut metagenome | biome: human gut; feature: human-associated habitat; material: faeces | place: United Kingdom | collected 2010/2012 ... | reverse complement strand
GAAAATGTCATTGTATATCAAAAATCCATCTCGAAATTCTTCGTTCAGAAGATTTAGAGAGCACATTGTTAAAAAACGGAGGATAAAATGAAAGTTATAGTTATGGATATGGACGGGACACTTTTAAATGATGATAAGAAAGTGACCGAATATACAAAAAGTGTTCTGCGTGATATGAAAAAGAGAGGTATGCGTATCGGGATTGCGTCGGGCCGGCCGATAATAGGTGTAAAGAGAACAGTTGAAAACCTCGGTATCTCTGACATAATTCAGTTTATGATCGCATCAAACGGTGCAGAACTTTTTGATGTGGAGGACAAAGAGAAAAAGGACTTTTATAAACTTGATGTTGATACGATATTTGAGATAATCGATGAGTATGAGCAGTTTGACTTAAATCCGTATGTGTATCAGGGGGAGGACTGTTATGCGGCAAGAAATGACTCGACAATAGAGAGAGCCGCAAGAAACAATTATCTTGGCATACATTTATGTGATATGAAAAAAGAAGTTACGACACCTCAGAGTAAATTAGTGTTAAGCACTCCGCCTGAAAAAATGGAGTCAGTTGAAAAGTTTTATGAGGAGCATAAATCTGAAAAATATCGTGCATTTAAATCGCAGGCTGATATGTTTGAATTTGTCCACCCTAAGCTGTCAAAGGTTTACGGTATCAGATATTATTGTGAAAAATACGGATATGATATATCACAGGTTGTGGCTTTTGGTGATACAACAAATGACCTTGAAATGGTGAGAGATTGTGGAACCGGTGTGTGTATGTGCAATGGAACAGATGATGTAAAAGCAGTTGCGGATATTATCACAACAGACAGCAATGATGAGGACGGGCTTGCAAAGACACTTAAGGAAATAATAAATAATGTTAATTAGATGTAAAGGAATTTGAGAAAAAAACCGAAATTTTAAATAGTATAAATATATAGATTGCAGGATGGAAGAGAAAGGGGTATAGATATGGTTTACATTAAAGCAAATAATGAGATAATAAAGGTTTATCAGAGCGTGATAACATCTAAGAAAGAGCGTGTGGAGTGGAATGGTGATATTGTAATAAGAAAAAATGCGATGATACTTGTCGGCAGACTTCGTTCTATGTATTTTGAACTCAGCTCAAGGAGGGTTTATTCAGATATTGAGGAATTTTCTCTTGACTCTGCCAAAGCATTTGAGATAAAAGATAATATACTTCTCACAAACATAATAAATATGATGTTATATCCTTTCGTAAAATGGGGAGCAATAAAGGGAATTAATGTTGAGAAGGACTATATGGTGCTCGCTGCTTTGTTTTCGCAGATTTTTAAGGAGATAGATGTTCAAACATATTTTACTAAGACGAGCATGAAATTTTTCAACGACGAAATTCAGATTACTTTTGAAGATGCGATGGAAAAATGTATTGAACATATTGAAGAACAGCGTGAAGATAGAGAGTTTTTGGAAAAGTTAGAAGGAAGTATTGAAGATAAAGACACGGGGAAAAATATTTTGGAAGATGACGGAGGTTCAGAAATATATAAGGGGTATACGAAGGATGGGCGTATAGTTAATATAAATCCGGAAAGAGGTATAAGGACAAAAGCAGGTCTTTGGCACAGTATTAGATGGATTATCGGAAGTTACGATTTTAAAAAGGAAAAATTTGATGAAGAATATGCAAATTCGCACAGGATAGGAAATAATTTTTACATGGTTCCATATAAGTGTCCGAAATGTGGGGAATTTCTTCATATGGTTGTTTTCCCTAGCGGAAAAGAGTATGTTATAGATACTGAAGAGGGAAAGGTCTATATTGCGAGAGCATATACCTGTGATAATTGCAAAACATTTTATACGCCAAGCCCGGACAGACTTCTTAAAGAGGGGGATATATACATCCTTGATTTTGATAACGATGAGTATGCGGCGAGAGATTATGCACTGCTTTTAGGAAGAAAAGGTGCAAAGACGGCAAATTGCCACTTCAATGTGTATCAATCTGATTATAAAAGGGAGCTTTCCAGGGGTGAGAAAAGACTTAGTGAGGTATGCCAAGATATTGAACATCTCGCTAATTATGAACTTGAGACGCTAATCACAAAGATGGATGAGGGGTTCTTTTCTGACTATGAGAAAGAGAAATTTTATGCGACAATAGAGCAGGAACTTGAATATCGTGAGAAGATAAGAAAAAAGAAAATTAACGAGATTAGGAAAGAAGCAGAAGAAAGAAGAAAACTGGAAGCGAGTTTACGAGCCAAAGAGGCAGAAAATAATAAATATGATGGAGATGACAATATTAGTGATAATATTAAAGATGTGTTACAGGTTTACCAAAACATCAGTGAATATTACAATTTTTTGGAGGCGGCAGTAAACGAACAGGAGGAGAAAAATAAAGTATCCGAAAGAGATTATGGAGTCGAAGATAATACAAATAGTGGTTTAAATTTAGAAGACGGATTACAGAAAAATAAGGCAGAATCAGATAATAAAAAAGATGGAAGTAATTTAGGCAAAAGCGATATAGCCGGCGAAAATATTACTGCGGGAGATGGTTGTTACGATGAGAATATAAGTGATGGCACAAAAAAAGACATATTAAACGGCGGTTTGGAAAATAGTATTGAAAGTGGAGAGGACAGGGTAGTTTCTAATAATGACGGAGAAAAAGATAATTATGCTGCAAATTCAGAAAACGGTATTGAAAAAGAAAAAGCAGGGGATAATACCGGAACTGTAGAACAAAGATTTAATGAGGGTGGCACTGACAAGGTGATAAGGTGCCCGTCACTCTATGATGTGCTTATAGATATGGGCAGGACGGCAAAATATTCAGAGATAATTGAGTATATAAAAAAGGTTAAAAGGTCAGAAGGTGAGGAGCAGAAAAAACTTCATTGTTTGGATGTACTTACAAAAATGTGTAAAACGGCGGCAAAAAAAGAGGTAGAGTATATAGTATCTCATCTTCCAGAAAATATAAACTTTGACAGATATAAAAGAACAAAAGAAAAACTGATGACTTACATGGAGATAGATGTTAGTCCGTATATCAAGATTGTTGATACAAAGCGTGATAAAGTTGAGTTTGATGAATTAAATAAGCTTGTAGAGGGTGTTGACAGAAATAACAGAAATGAATTGCTCGATGTGATGGAAAAGATAAAGAACGGAGAGTATGAGAAACGAAATTCGGACAGATTTGTCGAGGGACTGAGAAAGCGTGTATATGCTATGGATGAGGCAAAACTCAGAGGTATATGTCCAAATCCTGAGTACATAACATTTGACGAGGGACTCAAGGCGATAAAAGAGATAGAGGAGGGAATTTTTCTGCCTGAACTTAAATCAAATATGCTGCAGCTTATAGACAAGAAACTTACAGCATTAAAGACGGAGGAATGTGAACTTCTTGTAAGAAAACTGAAGCGTGAACTGGACGGAAAAATATCAAATACATCAAAAATTCATTTTTACGATATAAGAAAAATGAGAGATGGAGAAAGCAATGACAAAGAATCTTCATTTGTTAAAGTTGCAATAAGTACATACGCATATGCGGCAGAAAAATATGAGTATCCCATCATAATATGTGATTCTTCGCTGTTTGGCAGTGGAAAAGAGGGCTTTATAGTCACACCTGATCATATATTCTACAAGGGTTTTATAAAATCAGGCTCAGTAGATGTAAAAAAAATAAACGGCATATTTTCTCAAAAAAATGGACTTGTGATGTTACATATGGAGAAAGGCTGTATAAAGATGCCGTGCACTCTCAGTAAAAATGATGAAAAAAACCTGGCGGAAGTGCTGACATCATTTGTTGATTATCTTAAATTAAAGCCGGAGTCAAGAAGTATTAAGTATATGTCAAAACAGGAACACAAGGTAAAGTGCTGCTATCGCTGTGGTCATAGATTTAGGGACGGAAATATTTGTCCAAAATGTGGCAGCAGCTTTAACAGCTAGTGTACTGACCTGCCGGCTTAAAGCTAAATAACATAGGGTAAATTTTCAGTCTGCAAGACGGGAAATGAGCTGTATCGGTAAATAGGTAAAAAAGCCTGCAATCGGTTGACAACCGTCATGAATATGGTACAATGTAGTAATAAAAACTACATAAGATAGAGGTTGGCACAAAGATATTTAGAAATAGAAAATACCGACCGGTATCATAGAAAGATATATTTGTTACTGTTCGAGCCTGAATTTGAACAGCAGCAGATTAAAAGACGGAGGATTTGCCATGGATTATCAGTTAATTAGCGACAGCTCATGTGATCTTGAGCAGAGTTTAAGAGAAAAGTATGACATAGAGGTAGTACCTTTTTATATATCATTTGATGAGGAAAATTATCAGAAAGAAGTTGAAGAGATAGCGATAGATGATGTTTACAGGAAAATGGTGGATTTTCCTAAGCAGTATCCTAAAACATCACTTCCTTCTGTTCAGAATTATGTGGATGCATTTACTCCGCACGCAAGGGAGGGCAGGGCGGTTATCTGTATATGTATTACTACTTCATTAAGCGGCTCGTACAATTCAGCTTGCAATGCAAAAGAGATTGTCTGCGAAGAGTATCCTGATGCAAAGATAACCGTTATCAATTCACTTGGGGCAACCGTACTTCAGGGACTTTATGTAATTCAGGCAGCAAAGCTGAAACAGTCCGGAGCTTCTTATGATGAAGCAGTAGAAAAACTTACATCAAAGGAGTATCTTTCAACAGGACGGATATTCTTTACTGTGGGAAATACGGATTATCTTAAACATGGTGGAAGAATAGGAAAAGTGGCAAGCGTTGCTTCGAGTGCACTTAACTTAAAACCTATAATAACACTTAAAGACGGCTCGATAGATGCATCAGGAATTGCCAGAAGCCGTAAAAAATCAATAGCAAAAACTTATGAGCTGTTAAAAAATTATTTTGCTGAAAATGGTGAAGATCCTAATAACTATGTTTATAGGGTGGGATATGGATATGACAGAGAGGAAGGACTTGAATATAAAAAAGAGCTTGATGAGGTTATGCGTGGTCTGGGACTTAAAGAGGAGACAGGAATAGCTCATATAGGTGCAACGATATGTGTTCACACAGGACCTTATGCGATAGGAGTCGGTCTTATAAAAAAGATACAGAATTGATTTCAGTATATATACGAAATACCTTATATTTACAGGGCTGAACTGATGGAAATATCGTATTTTTTGTTATGAATATGTATGTGTGAAAAATACAGGATGCCGCAAATATACAGTATAATGGAGATTAACGAGATTGTATTTTGAATGTATAGTGGTATAATATAAATATAAGAGAGATCTGTTACCTAAGTGCTGGAGAGACAACTTAGGCAACAGCTTTTTTGATAACAAGGTACATAATATGCTAAAAGTAAACAAAAGGAGTGATTTTTATGGAAGAAAATAATATTCAAAAATCAGGGCAGATTAAAGAAAAACAGAGTGTAAAATACCGATTAAAGAAAAATGTGGCATATGTGACTAATCTTACAAGCATTGCAGCATTGGTTGCCATAATCGCTTTACTGATAGTAGGTAAACAGTACAGTAATGCATTGACAAGTTATGGTTTTATACAGGGTGATATAGGAAAGGCAATGACGGTACTTGCCGGTTCACAGAGCTCGGTAAGAGCGACTATCGGATATCTTGATGAGAGTGCCATAGAAGACCAGAAGAATCGGTACAAACAGAAAAGAGAAAAGTTTGATAAATACTTTAAGAATATTGAAGTTAATCTTCATTCAAGCAAGGAAAAAAGCCTTTATTCCTCAGTATCTTCTCTTGCAGATGAGTATTGGACTCTGGCTGATAAAATTGTTGAAGAAGGTGCCACGACAGATTCAAAACTTTCACAGGATGCACAGACACAGGAGATAAATAAACTCTCACCTAAGTATGATGAGATATACAGCAACATGGGATCTATCATGGATTATGAAGTTGCACTGGGAAACAGTACAAAAGAGATGCTTTCTATCCTTGAGATAGTTACTGTAGTTGTAGTTATCATTGTTATGGTAGTTGCAAGAATCCAGTCAACAAGAAAGAGCGAGAAATTTGCAGAGGGTATTCAGGTTATACTCCGTGCGACATCACAGCGTCTCACTAAACTCGCAGAAGGTGATTTCGAGACACCATTCCCTAAGAGCGATTATGAAGATGAATTTAACGATATGATAAGAGATTCAGAGGGGATATCAGAAGACCTCAAGAAGATAATAAAAGATATTGAGAATATACTTGGAAGTATGTCAGTCGGAAATTTTGTGGTTCAGTCAGAATGCAGAGAACGCTATAAGGGAACATTTAATGATATCATTGTAGCCATGAGAGGTCTTCGTGACCAGATGGTAGAGACGCTCCAGAATGTTGATGATGCAGCAGTTCAGGTTTCAGCAGGTTCAGACAATCTTGCACAGTCAGCACAGGCACTTGCAGAAGGTGCTACAGACCAGGCAGGAGCTGTACAGGAACTTACATCTACTATTGCAAATATCACGGCAAGTGCAGAGCAGAGTGCTCAGAATCTTATCGAGTCACATCAGCAGGCAAGAGAATATGCAAGACAGGCAGATGAGGGGCGTCAGCAGATGAAAGATCTTGCAGTTGCGATGAAACGCATCACAGATACATCAAAACAGATTGAAAACATTACGACGCAGATAGAAGATATAGCATCACAGACAAACCTTCTTTCACTTAATGCATCTATCGAGGCAGCAAGAGCAGGTGAAGCCGGAAAAGGATTTGCAGTTGTTGCAGATGAGATTAGAAAACTTGCAGAGCAGAGTGCTTCATCAGCAGTTAATACACGTGAACTAATCGAGGGTGCTTTAAAAGAAATCGACGAAGGTAATGTTGCAAGTAAAAATGCAGAGGAAGCACTTAAGAGTGTTATTGACGGTATCGAGAGTATTGCAGAAACATCAAAACAACTCAGCGAAGAGTCAAAACAGCAGGCAGAAGCTATGGAACAGGCTGAGATTGGTGTAAACCAGATATCAGAAGTTGTTCAGTCAAACTCAGCAGCAGCAGAAGAAACATCTGCAACAGGCGAGGAACTTTCAGCACAGGCTGACACATTAAAAGGACTTATAGGTAAATTTATTCTTAACTAATTGCAATTTATAATATACAGTAACAGGACTTTAGAGTTGTTTAGAGATATATAGCAGATAAGCTGTTTTATATTTCGGACGGAACAGAAGTCCTGTTTTTTAATTTACAGTTATTTTTTATCGTATGTTTTATCCATAAACAGTATAATACTATTTGATAATTTGTAAAATAAATGTAAAAAATATTTTTTTAGCATATAAATGGTTGAAAAATAATTTATATGGTGTTATTCTGTGTTAGAATTTTGAAAAAAGAAAAATAAACGGAGGTGATTTTCATGGACGGTAATGACAGTTTTGGGCGAAGTATTAACAACAGTGTTTTATATCGTGAACAGGTGGCATGGCTGTCACATGAAAAGATTATCCTGCCGATGAGTAATTTGGCGGGATTACAGCCGTGTTTATAATTATATGATTTTGTTAATATATAATAAATGTTCATGGACGATTGTTCATGGAGATATGTTCATGTAAAAAGCACTGTTTAGGTGCTTTTTTTGTTGTAATGTACTTTCGGTATCTTCTCAAACCGAGTCATTTCGGCTGCATTTCCGATATACTGTTTCCATTTTCCCGTTGTACACACCGTGTACGCATACATACTTTGTATGTATTGCGAAAATGTCATTGTATATCAAAAATCCATCTCGGAATTTTTCGTTCAGAAGATTCCAAGAGTACATTTGTATAGGAAAAGAGGTAAATGACATGAACAAAAAATATTTAGGAATCGTAAATTATATAAGAAATAATAAAAAAGACAGTGAAATTCTAACATATCTTTCAAACTATCATGAGAACGATATAGCTGATATTATTTTATTACTCACAACAGAAGAACGAAAGAAAGTATATAAGCTGCTTGGTTTTCAGAAAACGGCAGAAATATTTGCCTACTTTGATGAGCCTGAAAAATATCTGAAAGAAATACCGATTAATAATGCAGCAAAGATAATTTCTTTTATGGATTCGGATGATGCAGTCGAAATTCTTGAAAAACTTGACACGAAGAAAAAGAGTGAGATTGTAAAAAGGCTTGATGCAGATGCCGCTGCTGATGTAAATATGCTTCTTTCCTATGATGAGGAAGAAATCGGCAGATACATGACGACAAATTATGTTTGTATAAAGAAAGGTCTTTCCGTAAGACAGGCAATGAGCGAGCTTGTCCGTCAGGCAGGTGATAACGATAATATCATGACTATATATGTTGAGGATGAGTCAGAGAGGTTTGCCGGAGCAATAGATTTAAAAGACCTTATCATAGCGAGGGAAAATGATGACCTTGAAGAGATAGTTATACATTCTTATCCGTATGTGACAGACCACGAACTGCTCGATAACTGTATAGAAGATATTGTCGATTATTCGGAGGATTCAATACCGGTATTGTCAGAAAATAAAAAACTGCTCGGTGTAATCACATCAGAAGATATTGTAGACATTGTAGATGATGAGCTGGGTGAAGATTATGCTAAGCTGGCAGGTCTTACTGCTGAGGAGGACTTAAAAGAAACAACTGTGCAGAGTATGAAAAAGAGACTGCCGTGGCTTGTGATACTTTTGTTTTTGGGTGTTTTAGTATCATCGGTCGTTGGAATGTTTGAGAGTGTTGTAGCGGTATTTCCGATAGTTATATGTTTCCAGTCACTTGTGCTAGATATGGCAGGAAATGTCGGAACACAGTCACTAGCCGTTACAATCCGTGTATTGATGGATGAAAATCTCACGGGCAGACAGAAATTGTTTTTACTTGTAAAAGAAATGAAAGTAGGACTTGTAAACGGCGGAATACTTGGCATAATGGCACTCACGCTGCTCGGTGCATATATCCATTTCTTTAAAGGATATGGCTGGATTGGAGCATTTGCAATCTCAGGCTGTGTCGGAATTTCACTTTTGGCTGCGATGGTAATATCAAGCATGGTCGGAACGGTGATTCCTATGTTCTTCCATAAAATAAAGATTGACCCGGCAGTAGCATCAGGACCACTTATCACAACGGTAAATGATCTTGTGGCAGTTGTAACTTATTATGGTCTTGCGTATATTTTTCTGATACAATTATGATATAGTGTAATAAAGAACATAATTATTGTTTACAGTTAAGGTGCGACCAACAGCAGAATAGATAAGATACCGAGAGTACCTTTAAGTTGAGAGAGGGGAAAAATTGACATTACAGCAGTTAAAATATGTGACAATAGTTGCCGAGACCGGTACGATTACCGAGGCAGCAAACAGATTGTATATCTCGCAGCCAAGTCTCACAAGTGCGATACATGAACTTGAAAAAGAAATGAACATTGTTATCTTTAACAGAACGAACAAAGGCATAAATATCACAAAAGAGGGCGGGGACTTTTTGGGATATGCCAGACAGGTATTGGAGCAGGCGGCAATACTTGAGGATAAATATAAGAAAAATGCAGGCGGTAAAAAACAGTTCTGTGTATCAACCCAGCATTATTCATTTGCAGTAAATGCATTCGTAGACCTTATCAAAAAGTATGGTCAGGATGAGTATGATTTTTCATTGAGAGAAACACAGACCTATGAGATAATCGAGGATGTTGCCAAAATGAGGAGTGAGCTTGGAATTTTATTTTTAAATGACTTTAATGAAACGGTCATAAATAAGATACTGAAATCGAATGAACTTAAATTTACGCAGTTGTTTATTGCAAAGCCTCATGTATTTATAAGCAGAAAGCATCCGCTCGCAGAAAAAACGATAATAACAAATGATGAGCTTGAGATTTATCCGTATCTCTCATTTGAACAGGGTGAGCACAATTCATTTTATTTTTCAGAGGAAATCTTTTCAGCATCGGAGAGAAAGAAAAATATACGGGTAAGAGACCGGGCAACGCTTTTTAACCTGCTGATAGGACTAAACGGATATACCGTTTGCAGTGGTGTGATAGACAAGAAGCTAAATGGTAAGGATATTATAGCTGTTCCGCTTGCGGATGAGGGAGATATGCGTATCGGTTATATTATGCATAAGAAAGGGATGTTAAGCAGACTTGGGGAAACTTATCTGGAGTCGCTTGGGAAATACTTAACAATGTCAGGAAAGTAGTACAACGGATTATGACTATTATTTGCTGTTAAAATTAAGAGCTTTATTCTATTTTGAAAATAGAGTAGGGCTTTTTTTGATGCAGCTATTTGAAAAAATATGATTATTTCTATCATGTTTATGTTTGTAAAATGTTATTTATATTGATATTTAAAAATTCAGTGGAATGGAGTAAGATTTTTTTGATATAGTTTTAAACTATGGCTAACCTGTTTTTTTATGTATTATACGATTGGCGGAAATTTAATTATAATGAATTTGTTTTTGAAATAAGAAATAGTAAAGATTAGGTTTTATTAAAATTAGGAAAAGTTGAAAAGCAAAAAACATTAATACAAAAATGGAGGGTTGAGATGAAAACATCAGTTATAGGTTTCCCGAGAATCGGAACATTAAGAGAACTTAAATTTGCTTCAGAAAAATATTTTAGAAAAGAGATTAGTGAGGAGCAGCTTAAAGAAACAGCAAAAGAACTCAGGAAAACACATTGGAATATGCAGAAAAATGCAGGAATTGATTTTATTTCAAGCAATGATTTTTCGTTTTATGACACCGTGCTTGACACGGCAGTATTGTTAAATATAATTCCTAAAAGATACAAAGAACTTGATTTGTCGGAAATTGATACATATTTTGCAATGGCAAGAGGTTATCAGGGAGAACACGGTGATGTTAAAGCACTTGCGATGAAAAAATGGTTTAACACAAATTATCATTATATAGTACCTGAGACAGAGGATGACACGAAGATAAAATTGTCGGGTGACAAACTTTGGAATGAGTATGCAGAGGCAGATGAAATTGGCATCAAAACAAAGCCGATGCTCACAGGTGCGTACACAATGTTAAAACTTTGCAGATATACGGGAAATAAATCTGAAAAAGATTATGTATGTGACATAATAGCGGCATATAAAGAACTGTTACAGACTTGCGGTAAAAAGCAGATAGCATGGGTACAGTTTGATGAGCCGTCACTTGTACTTGACATGGATGATAGTGACAAGGCATTATTCCATCAGATTTATGATGAACTGCTTGCTGTTGAAACAGATACGAAAGTTTTATTACAAACTTATTTTGGGGATATTCGTGATATTTATGAGGAAGTCATAAAGATGCCGTTTGCGGGAATAGGTCTTGATTTCATTGAGGGAAAGCAGACTTGTGACCTTGTTTCTAAATACGGTTTTCCAAAAGATAAGGTACTTTTTGCCGGAGTTGTAAACGGCAAGAATATCTGGAAAAATCATTATGATAAGACATTGAAAGTGTTAAGTGGGCTGAGAGAAAGGGGCATTGATACAGTAATATCAACATCATGTTCACTTCTTCATGTGCCATATACATTGGAAAATGAAGAAAAACTTTCAAAAGAATATACGGCTTATTTTTCATTTGCAAAGGAGAAACTTGTTGAGCTTAGTGAACTTGGAAAACTTGCTGACAGTAAAAATTATGCTGAATATGATATATTTGAGAAAAATCATAAGCTTTTCAGTGGCAGCAGGGATTGCACAAATAAAGATGTAAGAAATCGTCTTTCTAAAGTATGTGAGTCCGATTATGTAAGACTTCCAAAGAGAAGTGAGCGTCAGAAAATTCAGAAAGAAGAATTTAAACTTCCGAAGTTCCCGACAACCACGATAGGTTCATTTCCTCAGACAAAAGATGTGAAAGCAAACCGTTCAGCATTTAAGAGAGGGGAAAAGACAGAGCAGGAATATGTTGATTTTAATAAGAAAAAAATTGCCGAATGTGTAAAATGGCAGGAAGAAATAGGCATTGATGTACTTGTTCACGGTGAGTATGAGCGAAATGACATGGTAGAATATTTTGGTGAGTCACTTGGCGGATTTTTGTTCACACAGAAAGCGTGGGTGCAGTCCTATGGTACAAGATGCGTGAAACCACCTATCATATGGGGAGATGTATATAGAAATAAACCTATAACAGTAGAATGGTCGGTTTATGCACAGTCACTCACAAAGAAGATTATGAAAGGTATGCTCACGGGACCTGTTACGATACTTAACTGGTCATTCCCAAGAGAAGATATTTCAATAAAAGACTCAATATCACAGATTGCATTAGCAATAAGAGATGAAGTGCTCGACCTTGAAGCAAACGGCATCAAAGTTATACAGATAGATGAAGCGGCTTTAAGAGAAAAACTTCCTCTTAGAAAAACTGACTGGTATAAGGAATATCTTGATTTTGCGATACCTGCATTCCGTCTTACCCACAGCGGTGTAAAGCCTGAAACACAGATACACACGCATATGTGCTACAGTGAGTTTACGGACATAATCCCGGCGATTGACGATATGGATGCGGATGTTATAACATTTGAGGCATCACGCTCAGACCTTTTGATACTCGACTCGCTCAGAGAAAACAATTTTGAGACGGAAGTAGGACCGGGAGTATATGACATTCATTCTCCGAGAGTTCCGTCAGTTGAGGAGATAACCAATGTATTAAAGATAATGCTTACCAAAATAGACAGTGATAAACTCTGGGTAAATCCTGACTGCGGATTAAAGACAAGAGGAATGAAAGAGTCGGACGCAAGCCTTAGAAATATGGTTTGTGCGGCGAAGAAGATAAGGGAAGAAGCGTAAGAAAAAAGGATGGAAATTTTGAAAATATAGCTGAGTTGGTGTGTTAGTTTTCAATAACAAAAATTGAAAAAATGAGGAATGTCATATTTTTTAAGATTTTTTAAGAATGAAAAATAATACCTAAGAATATACTTGTAATAGCTGAGTTGGTGTGTTATAATTAAATCAGCTAGAAAGATTGATAATAGTGTCATACTGACACAAAAACAAACCCCCTGTAAGTTCGCACCTTATAGGGGGTTTTTCTTGTTTTGATAGAGCAGTCGAGTATCTGCTAGGTTAGTTGTCATTAAAAAATGCTATCTAGCCATTTGCAAATATAGTAGCTGATTATATTTGCCATAATAGCATTAAAGATTGATAATAACATACTGACACCTCCTCTCTGCTGTCAGATTGGAGAGTGACAACAGTAATAGTATATCAGATGCAGACAAAAAATGACCATTATTATGTAAAAATATTTCGTTGAACGAAATGTTTGCGTATAACGATAAATCAAGAAATATTGTGGGAAAGGAAGATATTGTTAAGGAAGAAAATGAAAAAATTCTTAAAGAAGAAAATATAAAGCGTAATGTGAAAATGATTAGCAAAGGTTACTCAAAAGAAGAAGTTTTGGAACTTGCTTATACGGAAGAAGAATATGAGGAAGCTGAAAAAGGACTGTTTGCAACAGTATAGTGTATGTGAGGTTGAAGATAACACCAGCAGAGAGTTTCGCTTGCGGAACTCTCTGCTGGTGTTTATAATAAAAGATAGTTACAGTTAAAAATCCGACGCATGGTATTGGGTGTTTGTTTTTATATTATATTGAGGGGGAAAGTTTATGTGCAAAGTAAGTATAGGAAAACAGGATTATGAATCGTTAAAAAAATCAGGCTGTTTTTATGTAGACAAAACATATTTTATAAAAGAATGGTGGGAGTCACAGGATGATGTAACACTTATCACCCGTCCGAGAAGATTTGGAAAAACATTGAATATGAGTATGTTAGAATGTTTTTTCTCAAACAAATATGCAGGCAGAGGTGATTTGTTTGAGGGATTGTCAATATGGAATGATGAAAAATACAGGCAGCTTCAGGGGACATATCCAGTGATATTTATTAGTTTTGCGGAAATCAAGGCAAATAATTTTAAAGATACAAAAAATGACATGGTATCAGTTATAAACGATATCTACAAACAACATTCATATCTTCTTGAAGATGATATGTTGACAGATGCCGAAAGAAATTTATTTAGACAGCTTGATAATTATTCAAATAACACAAATGTAAATAAAGATATATCAAATGAGACAATATACAGGGCGGTTAAAAATCTTGCGGCAATTTTATATAGAAAATTTGAGAAAAAAGTGATTATTCTTCTTGATGAGTATGATACACCGATGCAGGAGGCATATGTAAACGGATATTGGAATGAGCTGGTTTCATTTACGAGAAGCTTTTTTAATGCAACATTTAAATCAAATCCATATATGGAATGTGCGGTAATGACTGGAATTACAAGAGTATCTAAGGAAAGTGTGTTTTCTGATTTAAATAATTTAAAAGTGATAACCGTTGAAAGTGATGAGTATTCAGGTGTATTTGGTTTTTCGGAAGAAGAAGTATTCTTGGCATTGGATAATTTTAATCTGTCAGATAAAAAGCAAATAGTAAAAGAGTGGTATGATGGATTTACATTTGGAAAACAAAAAGATATTTATAACCCGTGGTCGATAATCAATTTTTTGGAAAATAAAAAAATTGACACTTATTGGGCGGATACAAGTTCAAATTCACTTATAGACCATTTAATGAAAAAATCAGTTCCGGAAATTAAGGAATTGATGGAATTATTATTAAAAAGAGAAAGTATAGAGGTTACATTTGATGACCAGATAGTTTTTAATCAACTTGATAAAAATAAGAATGCGATATGGAGTCTGCTCGTGGCAAGCGGCTATCTTAAAATAGATTATGTAGAGTATAAGGGATTGCTTTTGAAACCATGGTATCATATCAGTATAACAAATCTGGAAACGATAAGTATGTTTGCGAATATGTTTGCAGGATGGTTTGAAAATCCGGATGCGAGATATAGTGATTTTGTTAAGGCATTGTTGAATGGAAACATAAAAGAAATGAATTATTATATGAATAAGGTAGCTTTGGCAACATTCAGCTATTTTGATACAGGGAAAAATCCATCCGGAACATCGGAACCGGAAAATTTAGCCTCATGCTACGACTGTAAGGGAGTAGCTAATGGCTCAAGTTTGAACGATAGTTCAAACTTGTATGCGATGACTAGGCAGTCATCGCGTTTTTACCACGGATTTGTTTTAGGTCTTATTGTGGAACTTAGTGACAGCTACGAAGTAAAATCAAACCGTGAAAGTGGTTTTGGGAGATATGATGTCATGATAATTCCACGGGACAAAAGCAGCGTGGCAATGGTATTGGAATTTAAAGTGCATGAACCTGACGAAGAAAAAACACTTGAAGAAACCGTGGCATCATCATTAGCACAGATTGAAGAAAAGAAATATGATGCAGAGCTGATAAATGCTGGAGTAAAAAAAGAAAATATTAGACATTACGGATTTGCATTTGAAGGAAAGAAAGTGCTGATAGGTACGGATGAACAGAGATAGAAATAAATTAAATATAATAAATATGATATTAAAAGTGAAACAAGGGAATCAAAAAATACTGCTTATGTAGCATCTAAAGATGAAGCAATGTTCTCAGCAGGCAGTGCAGATACCTAAAGGATTGAAAAAGAGTAATATACCTAAAAATGCATTTGCAGGGTGTAGGAAAAAGCCAAAGATAAAAGTGGTTAAATAATTTATAAAATTGGAGAGAATCACAAATTATACTTGGGGGTGGGGAATTACATGAGAGATTGTGAGTTAATAATGATTGATAAGACAGAGAGTTTCGCTTGCGGAACTATCTGCTGGTGTTTATAATGTAAGATAGTTACAGTTAAAAATCCGACGCATGGTATTGGGTGTTTGTTTTTATATTATATTGAGGGGGAAAGTTTATGTGCAAAGTAAGTATAGGAAAACAGGATTATGAATCGTTAAAAAAATCAGGCTGTTTTTATGTAGACAAAACATATTTTATAAAAGAATGGTGGGAGTCACAGGATGATGTAACACTTATCACCCGTCCGAGAAGATTTGGAAAAACATTGAATATGAGTATGTTAGAATGTTTTTTCTCAAACAAATATGCAGGCAGAGGTGATTTGTTTGAAGGATTGTCAATATGGAATGATGAAAAATACAGGCAGCTTCAGGGGACCTATCCGGTGATATTTATTAGTTTTGCGGGTGTAAAACAAAATAATTATTTAGACACAGTTAAAAAAATAAAAAAATGCATTGTTGAATTGTATAATAAATATGACTATATAATAAAAAGTGATATTTTTAATAACAACGAAAAAGAATTATATGCACTTGTAAAAGATACTATGGATGATGTTACTGCACAGGGAGCATTAAATACTCTTTCAAACTATTTGAGTAGATATTATAAAAAGAAAGTTATAATTCTTTTTGACGAATATGATACTCCGATGCAGGAGGCATATGTAAACGGATTTTGGAATGAACTTGTTGATTTTATACGAAGTTTGTTTAATTCAACTTTTAAAACAAACCCGTATTTAGAGCGTGCGGTAATGACAGGAATTACCAGGATTTCCAAGGAGAGTATTTTTTCAGACTTAAACAATCTTAATGTGATTACAACTACAAATGACGAATATAATACAAGTTTTGGCTTTACGGAAAATGAAGTTTTTGCGGCATTGGATGAGGCAGGTTTGTCGGAGAAAAAGGATGATGTGAAGCTGTGGTATGACGGTTTTACATTTGGAAAGCACAAGGATATATATAATCCGTGGTCGATTACAAATTATCTTGACAAGAAAGAGTTTAAGACATATTGGGCGGACACAAGTTCTAATAGTCTTGTCGGCAAACTTATTCAAAGAGGTTCACCGAAAATAAAGAAAGCCATGGAAAAACTTTTAAATGGAGAATATATAACAGTTGGAATTGATGAACAGATAGTGTTTGACCAATTAGATAACGACGAGGATGCGATATGGAGTCTTTTATTGGCAAGTGGTTATCTTAAAGTAGACAGCATGGATATTTGTGTAAGCACAGGAGAGCAGAAATATGAACTGAGTCTTACAAACTTAGAAGTCCGTGTTATGTTTCAGAAATTGATAAAAGGCTGGTTTATGACAGGAGATGATTCGTCAAATGAATTTATAAGTGCATTGATAGATGGTGATTTAGAAGCAATGAATTACTATATAAATGAAATTACATTAAATGTATTTAGTAGTTTTGATGTTGCAGGAAAGGATGAATCAAGAATACGCCCAGAAAATTTTTACCATGGTTTTGTATTGGGACTTATGGCAGGTCAGAGAAATACTTACATTATAAAATCAAACAGGGAAAGTGGTTTTGGTCGTTATGATGTTATGATGATTCCAAAGCAAAGCACAAGTGAAAGTGGAAAGAAACTTCCGGCGATTGTGCTTGAGTTTAAAGTAAAAAGAGACAGCGAAAAATCACTTGAAGAAGCAGTTGAGGCAGCTTTAAAGCAGATAGAAGAAAAAAGATATGATGAAGAAATCTTAGCACTTGGTATAGAAAAAGAAAGAATAAGGCATTATGGATTTGCATTTGAAGGGAAAAAAGTGCTTATAGGGTGATGGGAAATTGTATAAGGTATTTCAGGGTAAAAAGAAGTCTTTTGGTATAAACGAAAAAATCATTGACAATCCCCCAGCCACCATTATATAATCAACTTAGTTATGCAAATGCGACGACGGAGAGAAGTAGCATGATTTATCGTTCAAAGCGAGCGAAGGACGGTGAGAGCTTCGCAAAGTGAATTCATGTGAATAACACTCTATCAGCAGCGAACTGAACACAGCCTGCCGTATGCAGCAGATTGAAATCATTATCGGACATAAGTATTGTATTGATAAGGTTTCATACTGTATATAAAGTTTGTCAGTAGGGGAGCCGTAAGCTGCACGACAGACAGCATATGAGTGACTGACAAGACAGTAATTCGGGTGGTACCGCGGACAATATATGTTCGTCCTGAACTTTTTAGTTTGGGGCGGATTTTTTTATGTTATAGAAAAATGCTTGTAACATAGCGGAAAGCCAACGAGAATTGCAAAGCAATTCTCGGGGGGCAAAACGCTGGTTTTGCCCTTTTTATTTTTTAGGAGGTAAAAATGAACGTAGGAAACATTTATCGTGACAAAACATTAAACGACATTGGCGAGAGCAATGTCGGTGAAACATTAAGACTTGCCGGATGGGTAGAAAATATCCGTGACCACGGCGGTGTATCATTTGTTGACCTTAGGGATATGTACGGTGTTATGCAGGTTGTTATGCGTGACACAAAACTTCTCGATGGTATAAGCAAAGAGGACTGTATCTCAGTTGAGGGTGTCGTAGAGCACAGAGATGAGGAGACATACAATCCAAAGATACCGACAGGAACTATCGAGCTTGAAGCACACAAGGTAGAAGTTCTTGGCAGAGTTTACAGACAGCTTCCTTTTGAGATTATGACATCAAAAGAGACAAGAGAGGATGTTCGTCTTAAATACCGTTATCTTGACCTTAGAAATGCAAAGGTTCGTGACAATATGATTTTTAGATCAAATGTTATAAGTTTTCTTCGTCAGAAGATGACAGACATGGGATTTTTAGAAATTCAGACACCTATCCTTTGTGCTTCATCACCTGAGGGTGCAAGAGATTATATCGTGCCATCACGCAAATTCAAAGGTAAATTTTATGCATTGCCACAGGCACCACAGCAGTACAAGCAGCTTCTTATGGTGTCAGGTTTTGACAAGTATTTCCAGATAGCTCCTTGTTTCAGAGATGAGGATGCGAGAGCAGACCGTTCACCGGGAGAGTTCTACCAGCTCGATTTTGAGATGAGCTTTGCAACACAGGAAGATGTATTTAAGGTTGGTGAGGAAGTCCTCACGGCAGCATTTGAGAAATTTGCACCTGAGGGATATGAAGTTACACAGGCACCATATCCTATCATCAGCTACAAACAGGCAATGCTTGAGTTTGGTTCAGACAAGCCTGACCTTAGAAATCCGCTCCGCATTGTCGATGTTACAGATTTCTTCCAGAGATGCACATTTAAGCCGTTCCATGGAAAGACAGTCCGTGCGATAAATGTCCATGCAAAACTTTCAAAGGGACAGCATGAGAAACTTCTCAAATTTGCACAGTCTATCGGAATGGGCGGACTTGGTTATCTTGAAGTTCTTGAAGATAAGTCATATAAGGGACCTATCGACAAATTTATTCCTGATGACATGAAACAGGAAATTGCTGATATAGCAGGACTTACACCTGGAGATACAATCTTCTTTATCGCAGACAGAGAAGCACAGGCAGCTCTTTATGCAGGACAGATTCGTACAGAGCTTGGAAACAGACTTGACCTTATCGAGAAGAACAGCTACAGATTTTGCTATATAAACGACTTCCCAATGTATGAGTATGACAATGAGGAGAAGAAATATATCTTTACTCACAATCCATTCTCAATGCCACAGGGCGGACTTGAAGCATTAAACACAAAAGAGCCGTCAGAAATCCTTGCATACCAGTATGACATTGTATGTAACGGTATCGAGCTTTCATCAGGAGCAGTCCGCAACCATGACCTCGACATAATGGTTAAGGCATTTGAAATTGCAGGCTATACAGAGGAAGACTTAAAGGAAAAATTCGGAGCACTCTACAATGCATTCCAGTTTGGAGCACCACCACACGCAGGAATGGCACCGGGAGTAGACCGTATGATAATGCTTCTTCGCAACGAGGAAAACATCCGTGAGATAATACCATTCCCGATGAACGGAAATGCACAGGATCTTATGTGTGGTGCACCAAACGAAGTAAGCGAGCAGCAGCTTAGAGAAGTGCATATAAAAGTAAGACAGTAAATATGATATGTGATAAGATACTGCTGATAAAATATAGGATTACACAGTTATGTAATTCTGAGTAAAATAACAGATTTTTGAGAAAAAATATTTATTACATTCTTGATTTGTGTTGTGCAGAAGCATAGCAGCATGGAATGTGTAAAGTAAAGAAACAGAAAAAAGCCATATTGTAAATATAATTTTTATATTTGCAATGTGGCTTTTTTTGTTACTGGGATTATCTGTAAGTGTGCTATAATTTAAAAAGTAGAGAACTGTGTATGAATATTGAAAATAAAAAATGTAACACAATGGATAGTGTGTTACATTTTTGCTTACATAACATTTATCGGCAGTCAGATTGGATACTTTAGCTTTTTTTTGAAATTTTTGAAAATTGTTAATAGCCCAGCTATAAAAAATTAGGTATTTGCGAAACTATCATAAATATTGATTAAATTGTGCAGATATAACAAATAGTGTTAGTCGGCATTTTTGTCGTCGTCAGCACTTAATCAGCGTTTTTTGCTGATTTATGTACTGCTACGAACGACAACATAGCGAAAGCGTGCCGACGATATTATTTGTTATAGCTGTGCAATTGACACAACAGATAGTTAGTTTCGCAATTACCTAGCTATAAAAAATAATTGAAAGGATGGATTATTGAAATGAAACTTACTCAGCCTATTCGTGATATTGTGGAATTAGATAAGATTAAGAAATATTATTGCGATATTAAGCCAAATAAAAGAAATTATCTTCTTATTGTATGCGGACTTAATACCGCTTTGCGTATTTCTGATATTTTAAAACTTCGTTGGAAAGATGTATATAATGAAAGTCTGCTGTCTTTCAAATCTCATATTGATGTAAAAGAGAAGAAAACAGGAAAGAAAACGACTATTTTTATAAATGATAATTTAAAAGAAGCATTGGCATCATATTTAAAAGAAATTTTTGAAAAGAAAGAAAATTTATGTGAGGTGATGGAACAATTTATTTTTCTGGGTCAGAAATCAGAAAATAAGCCTATCAGCAGGATTCAGGCATTTCGCATAATATCATCCGCAGCAAAAAAATGTCTGCTCAGCCAAAAGGTGAGCTGCCATTCGCTCAGAAAAACATTTGGGTATCATGCCTGGAAAAAAGGAGTGTCACCGGCATTGCTTACAAGCATCTATAATCATTCGTCATATAAAATAACAACAAGGTATCTGGGGATAGACCAGGATGACAGGGACGAAGTCTTTTGCCTTGTAAATCTATAGTGCAATAAACAGGCTTAAAATTTGTATCAATGTGGCAGTTGGGTTATAGGTTATGTTTAGAGATGCTCAAATGCATACTTAATAAAACTATCAGCAAAGAAAACAAAAAATTTCATACGGGCACAAATAACATTATTGCCGTATTGCAGGTGTAAACCGTAATTGTGCATAAAAGTTTTGTGTCTGTTTGTAATGTAAAAATCTTGTATTCAGATTTAATGCATCATCAAAATTCTTCTAATATATTTTTAGTCACATCATTTTATAATAATAATTTCAGTTTTTATCATGTGTTCTAACTAAAATCACATATTTCATAAAAAATATTTTCAAATAAAGTTTTCATAAAAGTAAAAAAATGTAACACACTATCCATTCTGTTACATTTTCGATTACAAGGCAAGGATATAGCAGTTTTCGGTTATAAATAGTATTTCGTTAAATATTTATTTTAATTCAGTTTGCTAAAAATTATTGCTAAAAACTACATATGTAGTGTCAGGACAACAAATAATTGATGCATTGAATAAGCACGCACTCTCAAAAGTACATTCAAGCTCAATATATTAAAGATTTACTTTTTGTCGTACTGGTATAAATCAATAAAAGACAGGCTGAGAAATAAAAATGTGATATGAAATAGCAGCTAAAAAAACTGCCGTAAATAAAATACAGGGAGGTAATGCAAATGTTAAGGCTTTCAGTTGAAAACAAAGAGTATCTCATGGTTGGAGATAATGTAAAGATTATTTTTCTCGGTGGTTCAGGAAATCATCACAGGATAATGATAGATGCACCGAAGGATGTAAATATAGTCAGAAGCAAAGCTCTTAAAAAACATATGAAAGAAAATGGAATAGAGTGTGAGTTTCCTTCTTACTATGAAGAAAAAGAGCATCCTGAAAAATATCGCAGAAAATAAAAATTTATAAGCTGTTTTTGCACTGACAGTCCGCAAAGCGACTGTATTTATGGACAAGCAGCAAAGCGGATTGCGTATATCCGCATGGCTTTGGTAATAAATCGGTGAACAGATGATAATGTCTTATATTTTGATGTAATAGTCAAAAGCAGACAGAGATGTATGCTTACATACAAATTGCTATCTGCGGCTTGACTCTGAAAATCATATTTTTCAGATAAGACAGTGTGGATTTTTCAGAGTTTTATTAATCGAAAATGATACAGCGGCATCGTGCATTGATTTTATTATAAATAAAGATACAAAACAAATTTCACAATACGCTCACAAACGGATTTGGAGCGTAGGAAAAACACGGAGGTAATTATTATGGCAATGATAGTACAGCACAATATGTCAGCAATGAACGCTAACAGAATGTTAGGAATAACAAACAGTTCACTTGCAAAATCAACAGAAAAACTTTCTTCAGGTTATAAGATTAACCGTGCAGCAGATGATGCGGCAGGACTTTCTATTTCCGAGAAAATGAGAAGCCAGATTCGTGGCTTAAACAAAGCATCTGACAATGCACAGGATGGTATCTCACTTATACAGACAGCAGAAGGTGCATTAAATGAATCACACTCAATCCTTCAGAGAATGAGAGAGCTTTCAGTACAGGCATCAAACGGTACAGAGACAGATGATGACCGCGAGGCAGTACAGAAGGAAATCAGCCAGCTTCAGGACGAACTTACAAGAATCTCAAGCACAACAGAGTTTAATACAATGAAACTTCTTGATGGTTCATTAGGAAGCAAGTCTGCTTCGTCACAGGGAGCAGTTTTGACAGGTTCTAATGTAGCTACATTTAGTGCTACTGGTTTGGATTCCGCAGCTACATTAAAAGGTGACATGAGTCAAATGGTTGATACAAAAGTGAAAGATACTTTTGAAATTGATGGACAGCAATTTACGATTGACTGGTCAAAAGGAAAAGCTAAAGATTTTGCTTCAAAATATGCTGTTAACTTAACGAATATGACCGAAGCACAGACAAAGGCTTTTGCATCTGATTTAGAGACTTTACTTAATGAAAGTGCATCTGATGCAGGATTATCAGGCACTGTTAAAGTTGCTTATAAGGCAGCAGGTCAGATTACTGTAACAAGTAACAATAATGGAGAGGAATCTTCTTTTGGATTTGTAGGAACAGACGCTACCACAGCAACAAGTGGTGCTGCTAAGACAGATTCATGGGGAGCTATTATGTTCAGTGATACACCTGATGCAAATGCAGCAAAAACAGTTGATGCAACAATGAAAATTGCAAACACTATAGCAGCTGATAGTACATTTACTATGACTATCAACGGAACTGAAGTTCAGGCTAAAATAGCAACAGCTATCAATGAAGGCGACGATATGAAAGATGCTGCTGCTACAATACAGACTGCAGTTCAGAAAGCGGTTGATGCATATAATACTGCTATGGGAACTACAGGTACAACTGAGGCATTAACAAACACTGATTTTACAGTGACAGCAAATAAGGATGGTTCATTTAATGTAGAATATGCTGGTGATAAAGAAGTATCTTTCTCATTTGGAGAGGCAACAGTAAATGGACTTACAGGAACTACAGCTACAAAGCTTGGTCTTACCAACAAACAGTCTGCATCTGCTACTTCAAATAAAGGTATCGAACTTCAGATTGGTGCCAATGAAGGTCAGACAATGGAATTTACTATTGATGATATGAGTGCTGCAGCACTTGGTGTTGACGGAAACAAGGTTGACCTTGCTACTCAGGATGGAGCACAGAAGGCTACTACAACTATTGATGCAGCTATCAAGAAAATATCTGCTCAGAGAAGTAAACTCGGTGCTGTTCAGAACCGTCTTGAGCATACAATAGCAAACCTTGATACAGCCGCTGAGAATACTCAGACATCAGAGTCTCGTATCCGTGATACAGATATGGCTGAAGAAATGGTTGCATACAGCAAGAATAACATTCTTTTACAGGCAGGTCAGTCTATGCTTGCACAGGCTAATCAGTCTAACCAGGGTGTACTTTCACTTCTTCAGTAATGAAGTGATATGAGATGTTTGCGGGATTGTGAAAATTGCGTAGCAATGGGGCAATCCGTGATATCGTTTTCATAAGCTTATATAAAAATAAGCTGTTTCATGCAAAGTAAAAAATCGCTGTGGAATATCATAGTATTATCAGATATTCTGCAGCGATTTTTTGTATATAGAAAAATATATAATGTCAAACGCACATTCAGATATTATTACATGAGGTAAACATAAGCTGCGTAGCAGCGGCTGACAGTTTACCGGAAGGGTTATAAATGGCAGGTTTTACTGTTACAAAATAAAAGCTCGAAATATGTCAAAAACTTGAAACTTTTCTGCATATATATTATCATTATTAAAACCGGGAGTATCAATGGAAAGGAAAACTTACGAGAGAAGCAGAGGAAAAAAGGATATCTCTTTTGCGGGAAACGACGGGGAACAGTGATTTAATCTGAGGAGAATAGTAAATGAAAAATAAAAAAGAATACATGATAATTTTTGTAACTGTAGCGGCATTGCTTATTGATATTTTAGGCAGGGAATTTGCCGTAAAGTTTGTATTGCCGGTGTGGACTGACTCGATAGGAACTTTTTTGGTCGCATATTTATACGGTCCCGTTTGTGGTGCTTTTGTTGGATTTACCAACAATATTATTTATGGAATATTTGTTGAACAGGAATTGATATATTGTGTTGTCGGAAGTATGCTTGGGATTATTGTGGGGATTTATTCAAAAAAGAGAGTCTTTGATAAACAGTTTACGACGATGACTTTAGGTATGGGGCTTGCATTGTTTTCGACTGTTATGGCAGTTATGGTAAACGCATTGTTATATAGTGGCAATATAAGTAATGTATGGGGAAATCAGGTTATGCTGCTGTGTGTTGACAAGGGACTGCCCAAATTTATTTCTTATATAGCCGGTCAGTTTTGTGTGGAATTTATGGATAAGATACTGACTGTAGAGATAATGTATTTATTGCTCAAAATTGCTCATTATATCAGAAAAAAACTCAACAAAAGATTTAAAACGATAACGCAAATAATCATTTTAGCTGTAGTCATGGCAGGAGTTTGCTGCGGAAAAACAGAAAAGACAGCGGCGGCACAAAATAAGTCAGTGCAGACTTCAAAAGCAGGATATACATCAGAGACAAAAGCAGGGAAAGTATCAAAAGCAAATTCAGAAAATAATAATTCGGAATACAATTCGGAATTGTATTCCTATATACAGAAGCAGTATTCAAAGGATGAAGGTCTTTTATCAGGTGAGGCTAATGATATAGCCCAGACAAAGGATGGAAAGCTTTGGATAGGTACTTATGCGGGGCTTTTTAAGTATGATGGAGTGAAATTTGTCTGTTTTCAGGATATTAGTTCGGTCAAAAGTGTAAATTGTCTGTATGTTGATGAAGAGGGAAGGTTGTGGGTTGGAACCAATGATAATGGTGTTACTATTTTTATCAATGAGGATGCCGTTAATGTGGTGGATGACCAAAACGGACTTCTTTCAAATTCAGTAAAGAAGATAGTATGTGATTCACATGGAAATTATTATATTGGAACTTCAGAGGCATTATCGGTAGTATCTCTTAGCGGAGGAGTCAAGGTGACAAAAACATTTAAAAACATAAAAAATGTGGTGTCAATGACTGCTGATGATAATGGAAATGTTGCCGGTGTAACTGAGAGGGGAGAAATGTTTTGGATAAGTGATGGCAAACTTATAAATACTCCGAAAGCTGTCAGAAAATTTAAGGATTGCAATGAAGTTTGTTTTTCAAAAGCCGGTCAGTTATATATTGGTACGACCGGAAATTCGATATACATATTTGATATGGAATCAAAAAAGCTTAAACTTAAAGATAAAATCAGGATAAGTGGCTTTGAATCTATAAATTACTTTTATCAGGCGGATAATGATAAGATGTTTGTGTGCTCAGATACGGGTGTGGCAGTTCTGGGTAAAAACGGCAGTTATCACAAGATAAATACAAACAATTTTAACAGTTCGATTGACAGTATGCTTGTTGATTATCAGGGAAATTTATGGTTTAGTTCGTCAAGACTAGGACTTCTTGAAATGTGCAAGTCCTCATTTGAGGAGATATTTCAAAATATTGGTATGACGGCGGTTGTAAATTCTACGGAAAAGTGGGACGGCATACTTTTTTGCGGTACCGATGACGGTCTGGTCGCTGTTAAGGGAAGAAAAAAAGTAAGTAATCAGCTTACAAAAAGGCTTCAAAATGTCAGGATAAGATGTTTGAAAGCAGACAGCAAAAATACATTGTGGATAGCCACAACAGAAATGGGAATATATAAAGTCACAATAAATAAAAATGGCGGGTATGACATTAAAAATTTCACTGATAAACAGGGAATCCCGGGGATGCGGTTTAGAAATATAATCGAATGTAGTGATGGCAGGATTATGATTGCAGGAGATTACGGTGTTGCAATTATGTCGGGGGACAGAGTTGTAAATGTTCTTGACTCAAAGGATGGTATGCTCAATGAAAAGTCTTTATGTCTGCTGGAGCATAAAGATGCGTGTTATGTTGGTTCGGATGGTGGCGGAATAACTAAAATTGACAAAAACGGCAAAGTGACGCAGATAACAAAAAAAGACGGATTGTCATCGGATGTAGTTTTGCGTATGGTTAGTGAGACGGTCTATGGCGGAATGTTTATTGTTACAAGCAATGGTCTTTGTTATATGTCTAAAGACGGTAAGGTAAAGAGTCTTGATAAATTTCCGTACAGCAATAATTATGATATAGTATGCAATAAGAATGGAATCTGCTGGGTGCTTGGCAGTGCGGGAATCTATGAGGCAAAGATAAAGGAACTGATTAAAAATGTGAGAAGCGATTATCTGCTGATAAATTCAAAACATGGTCTTAGAGCATCACTGGTTGCAAATTCATGGCCTTGCAGGGAAAGTAGTGCTTTGTATCTTTGCTGTGATACAGGTGTGGTAAAGGTAAATATGTCAGACGGCAGTAAGGGTGATGATTCATACCGTATGATTATGAATTATGTTGAGATTGATGGCGAAAAGGTGGCAATAGACCGTATAGATACATTAAAGATGCCGGCAGATTCAAGACAGATTACATTTGCACCGGAGATATTAAATTATTCTGTGAAAGATCCGTATATAAGTGTTAAGTTAGAAGGACACGACACAAAGAGGCGGACCTGTCTGTTAAGTGAGTTTAATAAGATAACATATACTGATTTAAAAACCGGAAGATATGTGTTTAAAATATCAATTTTAGACGGCTATGATGGAAATGTTATAGAATCAGGAAGTTATATTATTGATAAAGAGAATGAAATGTATCAATATTGGTGGTTCAGGCTTTATATCTGTATCATAGCAGGGCTTGTGCTTATATGGCTTACATGGTTTATTACGAGAACCTGTATGCAGAGGACAATGCTTAAACAGAAGCTCGAACTCGAATATGCAAAGAAACAGATTAAGATGAGCAATGAAACGATTCTTTCAATCGCACGCACCGTTGATGCAAAAGACTCCAATACAAGTCAACATTCATACAGGGTATCAGAGTATTCGGTTGCGATAGCAAAAAGACTTGGTTTTTCTGATGAAAAATGTGAAAATCTCCGCAAGATGGCGTTACTTCATGATATAGGAAAGATCGGAATACCTGATGCGATATTAAATAAGCCGGCGAAACTCACAGATGAAGAATATAAGATAATGAAAACCCATGTAACGCTGGGTGCTGATATATTAAAGGACTTCACGCTGATAGATAATGTAAATATAGGAGCATTGTATCATCATGAAAAGTATGACGGGACAGGTTACTGTTACGGACTAAAAGGTGAGGATATTCCTATTGAAGCACGCATTATCGGTATTGCGGATGCGTTTGATGCGATGACGGCAAACCGTGTATATCGAAAGCAGCTTGACATTGATTATGTGACAAACGAATTAAAACGCTGCAGTGGTACACAGTTTGACCCGAAACTGGTTAAGATAATGTTGTCACTTATGGATGAAGGTATCATTGATGTGGAAAGTTTATACGCAAGATCAAAAGGAGAAACGGAAGAATGAAAAAAAGATACGCATTATGCCTGATAACCTGTATTGTCATGACTTTATGTTTGTTTGGAATACATAATCTTACAAAAACGGAAGAAAAACATATTAAGGTTGGTTTTATTTTTGTAGGCGATGAGATTACACCTTATACAAACAATTTTATAAAGGCAAGAAATCATATCAAGGAGGTGTATGGTGACCGGATAGAATGTGTTACGACATACAATGTGACAGAAGGACAGATTGAAAAACCTTTGCAGGAGCTTATCGACGGTGGGTGTGATTATATAATTGCGGCGAGCTATGGTTATGGACCGGATGTCAAGGCAGTGGCAAAAAAATATCCGAATATACAATTCTGCGTACCTACAGGAGATAATGCAAATGAAAAGCCGGTTTTGTCAAATTATCATAACTGTTTTGGAGAGATATATCAGGGCAGATATGTGTGTGGAAAAGTAGCCGGAATGAAGATAAAGCAGATGATAGATGAAAATATTATTACAAAGGAGCAGGCAAAAGTCGGTTATGTGGCGGCATTTCCGCTGCCGGAAGTAATATCGGGATATACATCGTTTTATCTCGGTGTCAGGTCAGTAGTACCGGAAGCTGTCATGACAGTGAAGTACACAAATACCTGGTCGAGCTATTCTACGGAAAAACAGGCGGCAAAAGAGCTGGTTGATGAGGATTGTGTTGTTATATCACAACATTCAGATACGGTCGGACCGGCAGCTATATGTGAAAATGCTCAGAGGGATATACCGGTATATCATGTAGGGTACAATCAGAGTATGACAGATATTGCACCGACAAGATCGCTTGTAAGCTGCTGTGTGGATTATTCAAGCTATTTTGAGCAGTCGGTATATGCTTTATTGCATGATAAAAAGATAGAAGAATGTATTGACGGCCGTACCTATAAGCAGGATGCCATGGCAGGGATTGATAAAGGCTGGGTAAGGATACTTGATATAAACGAAGCAATAGTGCCAAAAGGAACAAAGGAGATGGTGGAGGACACTATAGAAAAAATTGAAAAGGGAAAACTGGAAGTGTTTTCAGGTCCTTTTACCGGTGTAAGTGTATTTGACCGGAATGATAAGATAAATCTTAATACTCCGTATAAAGAAAATGCAAATTCATCGTCACCGTCTTTTAGCTATGTTCTTGACGATGTTATCACTATTGAAAAAATGAAAGAAGAGTGATAAGTCTGCTGTACAGCAGCGGCTTACAGTTTACCGGCAGGTTTATGAATGTAATAAATGTAAGGCTTGAATGTTACATTTTGTTGTGTTCATTTACATTTTTCACTTGCTTTTCAGTCCGATGTTTGTTATATTTAACTATATAAAAGTGTAAATTATTTTAAGTTTTTGTCAAATATAACAATTATCCACGGATGACAGTACAGAAGTGGAAAAGAAAAAGATGAAAAACTAAAATATGCAGAAAAGGTACACGATTTTGGAGATTTTTTATCGGAGGTAAGTATGAGAAATTTAAGTAAAAAGCTTGTGAGCTTAGGTACTTGCATAGCTATATGCAGTACCGCAATATTGGCAGGTGGCTGCAGCAGTTCAAAAAATTCATCGACATCAAACGGAGGAAAGATTGATATGAAAGCACTTGAAAAAGAGGAAAAAGAATTAAAGCCTGATTATACGGTGAAATATGACGGCATAAAAAAGGCATCCATAGATGCAGGTGTAAGTGTCCATGATCCTTCTATATTAAAGGTTGATGATACATATTATATTTATGGCTCGCATATGTCTACTGCAAAGTCAACTGATCTTAGAAACTGGACAAGTATCGGTGACGGATACACAATGGATAATCCGGTATATAAAAACCTGTTGGCAAATGAGAAAGCGTTTAAGTATTCAGGTGGAGCGTTCAGTGCTATTCCTACTGATGACAACGGAACTCATGTATGGGCACCTGATGTTGTATATAATAAGAAGTTAAAGAAATATTTCATGTATTATTGCACATCATCAACATGGAATGCATCAAATCTGTGCTATGGAACTTCTGATTCTCCGGAGGGACCGTTTGAGTGGAAAGGTGCTCTTATCTATTCAGGATTTACTTCGGATACTCTTAAGGATACGGATGTCTGTGATTATGTGACTGAAGATTATGCAAAGAAACATTACATAACAAGTAACGGTGGCGACTTTGAGGAATACAATTATAATGAGTGTCCTAATGCCATCGACCCTACTACATTTTATGATGAGGACGGAAAGATGTGGATGGTCTACGGCTCATGGTCAGGCGGTATCTTCCTGCTTGAGATTGATGAGAATACGGGGAAAGTCATTCATCCTAAAGCTGATGAGAAAAATAATGTTGACGCATATTTTGGAAAGAGACTTATCGGCGGCGGTCATGTAGCGATAGAGGGACCGTGGATTGAGTATGATAAAGAAGCCGGTTATTATTATCTGTTTGTATCGTATGGTTCGCTTACAAGTGACGGCGGTTACCAGATAAGAGCTTTCCGTTCAAAGAAAGTTGACGGACCTTATGTGGATATGAAAGGAAATACACCAAAGCCTGATTCAGGTGATGAATCATTTTTTGGTCTTAAACTTTCAGGAAACTATATGCTCCCTAGTCTTGAAAAGGCATATAAGGCAACGGGTCATAACTCAGCACTTATAGATAGTGATGGAAAGAGATATATCGTAAACCATACGAGATTTGATGATGGAACAGAGGCTCATGAGCCGAGAGTGCATCAGTATCTTCTTAATGAAGACGGCTGGCCATGTATGCTGCCTTATGCGACAGACGGCGAGACGGTTTCTGAAAAAGGTTATGATAATGAAAAGATTATCGGAGATTATTATGTTGTAGACCAGGATACAACGGTAGACGGTGAGATAGCAAAGCCGTTTAAACTTATCTTTACTGATAAGGGCAGTGTGTTTGGAAAAGACATAAAAGGGATATGGACTGTTAAGGATGGTACATACTATGTTACGATAAAGTATGACGACGAAGAGTTTAAAGGCGTGTTCTGTGATATGAAAGATGAGGCAGGCACAAAGTGTATGACATTCTCAGCGGTAGGAAAGAATAAGAGCCTTTGGGGAGTAAAGTATTATAAATAGAAGCAACGGAGGAAAGGCAGATGGCAAAGAAAATTGATGCAAAGTTGAAACGACAGATAATAGATGTGAGTAAGAGCGTGGCTGCGTGGGTGTTTGTGACAGCGGCATCTTTTGGCTATTGGCTGGTGGTGCTTCTGATTGCTTCACTTGTGTTTCTCAATGTATGGCATGTAACATTTGACTCCATACTAAAATATTCATTTGTACTTATGATAATAACTTCGGTGGTTTATCTCGGATTTCAGATTAAGAAATGGGTGAGATGACAGTAGAGGGTTTATGTTATGGCTTAACTGTTACAATTAATGAATTTAAAATTCCGGATGAGATATATCCGGAATTTTTTTGGCGGTAAACAAATTTGGCATATAATGAAAATGCGTTTTAAAATATCAGAATATATATATTTTTTTTCACGATTTTTTATAATAAAAATTATTTTTAGTATAAAAAAGTTTATTGAAATTTTATGATTGAGATAATTGTAAAATAAATCAAATTTTGTTTAGTTGTTTCTAAATGTTTTGTTTTAGGACAAATTTAGAAATTGTATTGTGCAAGGTGTATTAAGAATGGTACTGTTGTCAAGTGGGTTTTATGTGCATATTGCTAAAAAGTGGCTGAAATTTGTTATCAAGGTGAAAGAAATATACAACAATTTGACTATGATTGGCATTGACTTTTGTTCAAAATCATAGTATTATAAAATAAACTAAAGTAATTTATGAAAATATAAAAATACTTAAGCAAGAAACAATTTAAGGAGGAAGTTATGCGGCACAAAAAAATTGGAGGTAAGTTTAAAAAGACAGTTGCTGTCGGACTTATCGTGTCAATGGCACTTGGGTCTGCAACTCTCAGAAGTTTTGCGAAAGATGTAAGTGACGATAGTACATCAGGCTCAAAAACTGAAAGTTCGGATTCAGACAGTAAGTCATCAGTGACATCTGAAGAGTATTCCAGTGAGAGAATATCGACGATTTATACAAATATCAGCAAAAAATATAAATTGTCTGATTATACCGGTGAAGCGGTTTCGATACCGGTAGACAGTTCTGTTACGGGAAACAGCAAAAGTTATCTTACTACTAAAGTTAAAGGCTATGAAAAAAATAATAAAGTTCTTGATTTGACAAGTGGTAAAAAAGTAACACTTGATTTTGAGGTTCCGGAGGACGGTCTTTATTATATGAATTTTGATTATCTTTCATATGATGAATCAATACTTCCGGTTTCAATGAAGATGAAGGTAGACGGAGATTATCCGTTTTACGAATGTCGAAGTCTTGAGTTTGAGACAACCTGGAAATTAAGTGATGAACCGTCATATGACAGATATGATAATGAAGCGGTTACAATTCCAAATAAGCAGATACAGTGGGAAAACAAATATCTGATGGATTCAAGTTATCGCCATTCAGATCCGCTTAAAGTTCAGCTTACAAAAGGAAAACATTCCATTGAACTTAGTGTTGACGAAGGAAACTTCCTTTTAGGAAATATCTCCCTTGAGGCACCTGTAGCTGTTGAAGAATATAAAGGTTCTTCTGACAAAGCAGATGGAAAAGAACTTATTACGATTCAGGGTGAAGATTATACGACAACAAATGATTCAGCTATTCACGGCGTTGCCGAGTATGATACAAGTGTTGATCCATATCAGGCTAAAGATACGGTGTTAAATACGCTTGATTCTGATTCATTCAGTACGGCAGGTCAGAAAGTAACATATGAATTTGAAGTTAAGACAGCCGGAAATTATAAGATTGCAGCAAACTATCGCCAGTCAGAAAAAACAGACTTCCCTGTATTCTGTGATGTTGCAATCGATGGAAAAGTTCCAAACAGTGCATTTAAAGATTACAGCATGGCTTATACTACAAAGTATAAAACAGCTACCATGCAGGATTCAAAAGGTGAGGATTTAAGTGTACATCTCGAAGCAGGAAAACATACGATTTCTTATACCATAAGCATGAATCCTATTTCATATATTATGGAAGAGATTGATGAAGTAATGTCAGATGTAAATGACCTTGCACTTGAGATTACAAAGGTTGCCGGTACAAATGCTGATAAGTATCGTGACCTCAAGCTTTCAAAGTATATTCCAAATCTGGAAAAGACACTTTACAGTTATTCAGACAGACTTACAAAGCTTGAAAAGAGTGCTGTTAAGTGGAGCGACAGTGACAAGAATGTAGCTGTTATGTCGTCACTCATTATCGCAGCAAAGCAGTTGAAGAGTCTTGCAGACAGTCCTGATTCGATTCCATATCGTATAGACGAGTTGTCAACAAGCTCAAACTCAGTAAACCATTATCTTGCAACAACGATTGATAACCTTATTGCAAACGATCTTGCAATAGACAGGATTTACATTTATCAGGATGGAGCAAAACTTCCATCGAAGCCGGGATTTTTTAAGTCTTGTGCGATGAATGTTTCAAGATTTGTGGCATCATTTACTGATCAGGCTTACTCAACAAAGAATACAAACAGCGATCATATACAGGTCTGGGTAAACCGTTCAAGCCAGTATGTGCAGATTATGCAGAAAATGATTGATGAAAAGTTCACACCAAAGACGGGAATCAATGTTGATATAAGTATCATGCCTGACCAGTACAAACTTGTACTTTCAAATTCATCGGGAAATGCACCTGATGTTGCGACAGGTATCAACTACACGATTCCTTATGAGCTTGGTATCAGAGGTGCACTTGTCAATATGGCACAGTATGATGATTTTAAAGAATCGACAGATGGTTATGAGCCGGGATTCTTTATGACAGGTTCAATAAATGATGGTATTTATTCAATGCCGGAGACAATGAACTTCTGGGTATTGTTCTACAGGACAGATGTTCTTGAAAAACTTAATCTTGAAATTCCGAAGACTATGGATGATGTAATAGATATGCTTCCAAAACTTCAGATGAGAGGTTTAAATTTCTATTATCCGACAGCAGGTATGACGCTTATGAGAAACTTCCATGGTACTACACCTCTTATCGTGCAGAATGGTGGTTCACTCTATGCTAAGACGGCAGCCAACGGCACGGCAATCGGAAATGAGAAGTCGGTAAACGGATTTACAAAACTTACGGATTTGTTTACTGTTTATAATATGCCTGTCAATGTTGATAACTTCTATCAGCATTTCAGAAATGGTGATATGCCTATCGGAATTGCGGATTATGCAACATTTAATATGCTTACAAATGCAGCTCCTGAACTTTCAAGTTCTTGGAAAGTTGCACTTATCCCAGGTACTCAGAAATCAGACGGAACTATTGACCGTTCAGTCTGTGGATGTGCTGAGAGCAGTGTTATCTTTAAGAGCAATTCTGAGAGACAGAAAAAGGCATGGGAATTTGTTAAATGGTGGTCTTCAACAGAGACACAGGCAGAGTTTGGACAGACTATTCAGATTACATATGGTGGTGAATATATCTGGCCTACGGCAAATACAAAAGCGTTTGCACAGCTTCCTATAAATTCTGATACAAAGAAGATTGTTGAAGAGACAGCAAAGAATGTTAAGGACGTTGCGAGAGTTCCGGGTACATATCTCCTCGAACGAGAGATGAGTAATACATTTAATGATATTGCCGTAAACGGTGATAACGAGCAGACGCGTATAGACAAAGCGGTTAAGACCGTAAACCACGAGTTTGAAAGAAAACTTGAGGAATTCGGATATAGTGACAGTGATGGCAAAGTAATAAAAGATTATAAAATTCCGACTTATGAATCTGTAGAGAAACTGCTTGGCAGAACAGATGATGACGAATAATATAATCGGAGGGATGAGAAAGAATATGGCTAACGAAAATAAAGAAAAATTAGTTAGAAAGCCCGGTAAGAAGAAAACCGGCATTAGAAAAAGAGAAAATTCAAACACAAACGGTTATCTCTTTATGCTGCCATATGCTCTTATGTTTGTGGTATTCATATTACTTCCGACAGTATTAGCGGTTGTACTTTCATTCACAAACTTTAATGCGATTCAGTTCCCAAAATTTGTAGGATTTTTGAATTACATTACACTTATTACAAGTGATGAAGTATTTATGCAGTATGTATTGCCAAATACCGTATTGTATGCGGTTGTTGTAGGTATCGGAGGATATATTTTATCTTTCGTGCTTGCATGGGCACTTTGTAACCTTACAAAAGTTCCAAGAACTATATTTGCCCTTATCTTATACTCACCGAGTATGACAGCAGGTGTTGCGATGACAGTTCTCTGGAAGGTTATCTTCTCAGGTGACCAGACAGGTCTTTTGAATGCATGGCTTATGAACCTTGGTCTTATAGACGAACCTATCATATGGCTTGTAAATACAAAATACCTTTTACCTATAGTTATTATCATAGGTCTTTGGTCTTCAATGGGTGTAGGTTTCCTCTCAATGATAGCAGGTATCTTAAACTCAAATGAAGAACTTTATGAAGCAGCAGCTATTGATGGAATCAAGAATCGTTTCCAGGAAATGATATACATAACAATTCCTCAGATGAAACCTCAGATGTTGTTCGCAGCGGTTATGGCAATCGTAAATGCGTTCCAGAATGGTCTTATATCTACACAGCTTACCGGTAATCCGTCACCCGGATATGCGGCACAGCTTATTGTAAACCATATAGAAGATTACGGTTTCTTAAGATACGAGATGGGTTATGCGGCAGCAGTTTCAGTTGTATTGTTATTAATCGTTCAGATATTCTCGAAAGCGGCAAATGCACTTTTGACGGAAAAAGACGATTTTTAAAAGAGGAGGAAAAAAGAAATGGCATATAAAGGCAAGAGAATTAATCCTCAAAAGTTTGAAAGAGGACAGATTAAGATTATCGCCATATTATTACCTCTCGTAATATTCATGGCACTACCAATCGTGTTTATTGCAAACCATGCGTTTAAGCCGATGGATGAGTTGTTTGCATTCCCGCCTACATTCTTTGTAAGAAATGCAACACTTGAAAACTTCACAAAGCTGATAAAGTTCAGCCGTACGGCAGGTGTTCCACTCAGCCGTTATGTATTTAACAGTTTACTGGTTACGGGACTGACAGTAGGATTGTCACTTCTGTTTACAACATTTGCGGCATTTGCTCTTGCAAAGTTAAAATTCAAGGGCAGACAGCTTATGATGGATATAAACCAGCTTGCTCTTATGTTTGTTGCAACAGCAGTTCTTATTCCAAGATACCTTGTTATCTGTAAAGTAGGACTTATCGACAGCATATGGGCACATATCTTACCATTGCTTGCTTATCCGGTAGCTCTTTTCCTTGTTAAGCAGTTCGTGGAGCAGGTTCCTGACTCACTTATCGAAGCAGCTTACATTGATGGTGCAACAGACTGGACGGTTTACAGAAAAATCATTATTCCGATGATAAAACCGGCTATTGCAACAGCAGCAATCCTTGTTTTCCAGCAGGTGTGGGTAAACATGGAAACATCAAACTACTATGTAAATGATGACAGTATGAAAACATTGACTTTCTATATGAACTCACTTGTCAATGTAAATAACACAGTCTCCGGTCAGGGTATGGCGGCGGCAGCCTCACTTATATTGTTTGTTCCTAACCTCGTGTTATTTATCATACTTCAGAACAATGTCATGAATACAATGGCACATTCAGGTATCAAGTAAATGAAGCTAGAGGAGGAGAAGGAACAGACATTATGAAAAAGAATAAAAATTTATTTAAGATTGTTTCTGTATTGCTCTTGGCATTCGTAATAACGCTGTCAACAGGATTAAATTCCGTAAGTGTTTCTGCAAACACACCATATCGTACATTTACAAATGACGGTTATGGACGGACGATGGAAACACAGACAGCGTACCTTGCACAAAAGACACTCATAAAATTCGGCAATGAATTTATGAGCAATCCAAGTGATATGTACATAACTTCTGACGGCACGATATATGTTGCTGACACAGGTCATGGGCGTATCCTGGTTGGTACAGCAGACGGAAAGTTATTAAACATTATCGGTAAAGGAAAGTTAAAAACACCAATGGGTGTATTTGTAACTTCCGACAAAAAAATTTATGTGGCTGATAAAGATGGAAAAGCGGTTTTTGTTTTTGATCAGAACGGAAAAGTTTTAAACAAGTACACAAAGCCGGATAGTCCGCTTTATGGTGAGGGACTTGACTTCCTGCCGCAGAAGATAGTTGTAAATGATGCAGGTGTTATGTATATCGTATGTCAGTCAAATACAAACGGTATCGTCGAGATTTCGCCGGAAGAAGGCGGAACATTCCTTGGATACTTTGGTACAAACTATGCATCAGTGAGTCTTCAGACTATTATCTATCGCGCTATTCTTACTGATGAGCAGAGAGCAAAGATGGTAAGTAATATGCCATCAACACCTGATAACCTTTCGATAGATACGAAAGGACTTATCTACACGGTAACGCGTGGTGATGAGAATATGTCTCTTAAAAGACTTAACATCGCAGGTACAAACCTTATAAAAGGCGGTGTGAGTGATTATGATGAATCACCAGCGGCAGTTACAACAGGTAACCATGATAACATCTATGTTGCATCATCACAGGGTTACATCTACGAGTACAACAAACAGGGTGAACTTCTCTATGTATTCGGTGGTACTGATGATGGTACGCAGAGAGTTGGTCTTTCAACGCAGGTTACAAGTATTCAGGTAGATTCTAAAGACAATATATATGTACTTGATTCTGATAAAAAACAGATTCAGGTTTATGAGCCATCAGAATTTACACAGCTTTTACATAAGGCACTTTACCTTTATTCAAAAGGTCATTATACGGAAAGTAAGAAACCATTGCAGCAGGTTCTTCAGATGAACAGCATGTTTGATTATGCAAATAAGGCTATGGGTCGTGCATACTTCCAGGAAGAAAATTACGACATGGCACTTAAATATGCAAGACTTGCAAAAGATTATGAAGGATATTCAGATGCTTTCTGGGAAATACGAAATGAGTGGCTTAAAGACAATATTGTGGCAGCACTTGTGATAATAGTTGCATTGTGGGCAGCATTTAAGATTGTGAAATCTCTTGATAAAAAGAAGGGTATTCTCGCAAAACCTAAAGCAGCTATTGCAAACTTCAAGCAAAAGACATTTGTCGCTAATGTATGCTATTCAAAATATTTTATGAAACATCCTATTGATGGTTCATACGGAATCGCAAGAGAGGGCAGGGCATCATGGTCTGCACCGTCATTTATACTTCTTGTATTTATGATAGAGTATGTAATCAACAAATATCTCTGCGGTTTCTTACAGAAAACAGTAAGAGAAGGAAGATATGAGATTTTCTCAGATATTGGAAAGATTGTCATTGTAATGGCGGCCATTACATTATGTAACTATCTTGTATGTACTATAAATGAAGGTGAAGGTACGATAAAGAAGATTTATACATACTTCTGCTATTCACTTCTTCCATATGTAGTATATATACCATTTAGTTTCATATTGACACATATACTTACAACTAATGAGCAGTTCCTTATCACACTTCTTCAGTATGTAATTTACGGATGGGTAATTGTACTTGTGATACTTGGCATAAAAGAAGTAAATAATTACACGGCAAAGGAAACAGCCAAGGTTATCTGTATAACAATATTTACAATTTTGATTATGGCACTCCTCATATTCATAATTTATGTATTATGGGCTCAGGTATTTGAGTTTATTAGTGCCGTATTTGGAGAGGTGGTGTACCGATTTGGCTAAGAATAAGAAAAAAATCATAGCAATAGTTAGTGCATTGGCACTTTTAGTCGCAGCGGTACCGGTTATGTCACAGGCGACCGGTGTTGATTCTGACAATGATGCAACAAGCACATCAGATGCGACAAGTTCAACAGATGCCTCTTCAAAAAAGAAAGAAGAGGAGAATACAAACAAGATTAAAAGTGACGGTGAAGTTGTTCAGGATGGTGCCGTAGGTAAGGTTGACAAGTCAAAATGGATAACACTTAAAGATTACAAACTTGTAGCCGAGAACGACACATACAAAATGTTTTTATATGAGCCTCGTCTTTCAATAATGCTTCAGAATAAGAAGACAGGAAAAATCATGGAGTCTACACTTAGTGATGAGAAGGATGATGGAAACAGTAACAGCGTATGGAACGGTTATATGAAATCAGGTATTGTTATCAATGCCATCAAAGACGCAAAGAATACATATCAGGTTGATCTTATAAATAACCAGAATACGATAAATGTAAACAAAGAGTCAGACGGATTTACGGCAGATATTTATTTTGATGAATATCAGTTTGGACTTTCAGTAAATGTAAAACTTGACGGTGAAGATGTAGTAGTATCTGTTCCGGATAAATCTATCAAAGAAGATGCAGATGGTATCTATATTTCAACAGTAAGTCTCTTCCCTCTCATGGGATACACATATCTTGATGACGAAGAAGGATATATGCTTATTCCTGATGGAAACGGAGCACTTATCAATCTTGACAATAAAGAGGGAAGATATACAACGGGATTTTCCCAGAACATTTACGGAAGTGATGCCGGATTTGATGATTCTGAAGTAAAGACTTATCTCTGGGATAAGATTGATATGGTAGAAGATGCAAATGAAGTCACCGCACCAATCTTTGGCATGGCTCATACAAAACAGCAGCTTGGATATATCGCAGTAGTAGAAAGCGGTGACAAGCGTGCGAGCATTGAGGCTCATCCAAACGGAGTTATGGTAAATTATAACCGTTGTTTTGCAAAATTTAAGTTGAGAGATATTTATGTTCAGCCTCTTAACAATTCAAATTCAGGTACGGTTACAAAAGCAGAAGAAAAACGCACTCACATGGATATGACAGTAAGATATATGATGCTTTCAGGTGATGACGCAAACTATTCTGCAATGGCAGCAAAATACCGCAATTATCTTCTCGACAATGGTCTTGTCACAAAGAAAGACGACTCATACAACACAAGAGTTGATTTCCTTGGAACAGACAGAGAAGAATTTCTTGTAGGGACAAGGGCTGTCACAATGACAACAACAGAAAACATCTCTGACATATTTGGAGAGTTAAAGAAAAACGGAGTTGCAAGTCTTATATCAATGTATAAGGGATGGCAGAAAGGCGGTCTTTATAATGTGCCTGTCACAAAGTATAAAGCTGACAGACATATTGGCGGAACAGGTAAGCTTACAAAACTTATAAAAGATTCCGCAAAAGACAATTATCAGTTGTATCTTTACAATGATGCATTAAGACTTAACCCGTCAACAAACAAGCTTACATATGATATGATAAAGCAGGTCAACAAGAGAACATTTAAAGAGGAAGAAAAGAAAGAAGTATATGATACTTTCTATTATCTTACTCCATCAAAAGCCAACGAAGACCTTAGTGAGTTAGTTTCTTCATATACGGATGACGGAGTGAAGAATCTTGCAATAGCAGGACTTAGTAATACAATCTTTTCTTATAGCCTTAAAGGGAAGTTCTATACAAGAAATGACACTGCAAATGACAATATAAAGCTTATCGGCGATGTAGCAAAGAAAACAAATCTTGTACTTGAACAGCCAGTATCTTACCTTTGGAAAGATACAAATGCATTTCTTGATATGCCTCTTGGCTCATCAGATTATATGTATGTTGATGAGGAGATACCTTTCCTTTCAATGGTACTTAAGGGAATTATTCCAATGTATTCAAATTATGTAAACTTTGAAGCAAATAAACAGGAATTCCTTTTACAGATGGTTGAAGCCGGTGTTTATCCGTCATTCTATGTGACATATGAAAATTCATCAGACCTTATATATACGAACTCGTCAGATCTTTACAGTACGGAGTACAAGACATATAAGGACACTATCGTTAAGTATGATAAGGATTTAAGAAAACTTAATGAGGTTACAAAGGGTTCGGTTATTAAGAAACATGAGAAACTTAACAATGGAGTTACAGTAGTAACTTACGACAATGGCACAAAGATCTATGTAAACTATACAAGCGTTTCAAGAACGGTAGATGGTGTAAAGGTCGGGGCTATGTCATATTCGTATAAGGCAGGTGAGACTGAATGAGTGAAGAAATGAAGAAGAAAAAGAAAATGACAAAAGAAGAGAAAGAGCAGTTAAAGCAGTTAAAGAAAAGTGCTAAACCCGGAAAACTTGCTAAGAGAGATGCGATTACCGGTGTACTGTTTATATCGCCATGGATAGTCGGTGCGATTTTATTCTTAGCTTACCCATTGATCACATCGTTCAGGTATGCATTAAATAATATCAGCATCACACCACTTGGTATGAATTTTAACTTTGTAGGTTACGGGAACTTTACACAGATACTCTTATCAGAGTCGGATTTTGTTACAAATCTTATAGACTATGTGGTATCAACTGTTATATCAGTACCTATTATAGTCGTGTTCGCACTTATTATATCTATGATGCTTAATCAAAAGATAAAAGGTAAGGGATTCTTCAGACTTATCTTTTTCCTTCCGGTTATCATCGTAAGTGGTCCTATCCTTGGGATGTTAAATGCCCAGGGAGCAGGAAGTATCACATCTATCGATACACAGGCAATAACAGAGGCAATAAAAGGATTTCTGCCTGCTGCACTTGCAACACCTATCTCGGAACTTTTTGAGAATATGGTAACAATACTCTGGTATTCAGGTGTGCAGATACTTATATTCCTCTCAGCATTACAGAAGATTGACAGATCAATGTATGAAGCTGCAAAAATCGATGGTGGTTCAGGATGGGAGTGTTTCTGGAAGATAACACTTCCAAATATCAAGCCAATGATACTTTTAAATATTGTATATACCATAGTATTTATTTCAAACAACGATCAGAACTCGATTATAGGACTGATAAAAACAGCAATGTTCTCAGGAACGGAAGAAAAGGGTTATGGATATGCATCAGCGATGGCGTGGTTGTATTCAGTGGTAGTTCTCCTTATTGTAGGTCTGTTCTCACTTGTATTCTTAGCTAAGAAAGATGTATATGAGAAACAGGTTAAGAGAGCAAAGAAAGCCCACAAGAAAGAACAGCGTCAGCTTAAGAAGATAGAAAGGAGGAGCGCAAGAAATGCCAAGAAGAACGCAAAAGCAGCAGCCTAGTACGGCAGTTGTATCAACACAGCCAAAATTTACAAAAGAAAAGTTACGCAAATTCCTTTTAGGCTCCAAAGAGAAAGAAGGATTCTTAAAGGTATTTGTTATATATGCACTCCTCATATGTATCGGATTTATATATATTTATCCTATTCTTTATATGGTGAGCCAGAGTTTCATGACACTTGATGACCTGCTTGATTCTTCAATCAACTGGATACCGTCAAAGTTAAATTTAGACAATTATAAACAGGCAGCTCAGAGTATGGATTTCTGGAAGTCTTTCGGACAGAGTATAATAATTGCCGGTGTACCTACACTTTGTAATCTTCTTTCGTGTTCTGTAATCGGATACGGACTTGCCCGTTTCGAGTTCCCTGGAAAGAAAGTTGTACTTGGAATCATCCTCTTTACATTTATTCTTCCAAGTCAGATTACAATGATACCTACATATGTACTTTATTCTAACATGGGTATTCTTGGAACAATCTGGTCATTTGTACTTCCGGCACTCCTCGGAATGGGTATAAATGCACCGATATTTATATTGATATTCTGGCAGTTCTTCAGACAGGTGCCAAAGGTACTTATCGAAGCTGCACAGATTGATGGAGCAGGATATCTTAAGTCATTCTTTAAAATATCACTTCCATCTGCATCACCTGCTATCATTACAGTATCACTTTTCTCATTTGTATGGTACTGGAATGAGTCATACCTTACACAGATGTATGTATCAGGTGTTACGACAAAATCGGGCTGGTCATCACTTGTTATCAAGCTCGGTGACTTCGCAGCAAACTACTCAGATTATGCACAGACTGCAACAACAGCCGTAACAAGTATAAATGAGTCGATAAACATGGCGGGTACAATGCTCAGCATACTTCCATTGCTTGTAATGTATTTCGTTCTCCAGAGATACTTCGTAGAGAGTATTGATAGAACAGGTATTACAGGAGAATAAAGAGTTAAATTGTATAACAATTTAACTCTGCAAAAAAACCATATATGAAAGTTTTTTTGCTAAGATTAAGCAAGAAGTAACATGATTTAACTTCGCAAAGCAGAGTAGTTACATGAATTTGCTCGGATTAAGCAAGAAGTAACATGATTTAGCTTTGAGAAGAGTATTTCTAAGGCTGCAAAGAACGCAGCCCAAGAGGTACTAACTTCGCACAGGAGTAGTTACACGAATTTGCTCGGATTAAGTAGAAAGTAACAGTTCAGCCTTTCATTTTTGAAATGAAAGGCTGTTTTGTCAATTATCTTTTTATAGATAAACTGTTACTTTAAAACAAAAAATCATTAATGGTAAGTTTTGCATTGGTGATTTTTTGTATTTTTTGTGAATAAAAATGTATAAATTGTAAATGACTTCATAAAAAGTTAAAATATTTCACAAAAAACTATAGCATTCGTGAAAAAAGTGTGATATAATATACAACATAAAATGAACTACAAAGTTATCTAAATATTAAGGAGGAAAACTATGAGGAAAAAACTTATGGCACTTCTGCTCGCCGCATCTATGGTAGTAGGTATGACAGCTTGTGGAAGTAATGGCGGTTCCGTTTCAAAAAATAGTGCAAAGGATGTTTCCGGAAAATATGATGAAACAACTGTTGATGGAATCAAGTATAAGAAAGCAAAGGATATTACAAGTGATAAGATTGAGCTTACATATTATCACTTTGATCAGGATGAAACAGTTAAGTATCTTGCAAAGCGTTTCATGAAGATTTATCCAAATATTAAGGTAAATGTTAAATATCAGAATGTTGCTAAGTACAATGATTCATTACTTACAATGGTATCAAATAAGGAAGCACCTGATGTAATTATGTTCTCGGATGCAGATTTTGCACTTAATAACAGACTTGTGATGGATATTTCATCATATTGGAATTCTGATCCTGAGACAAAGGAAGTTGCATCAACAGTTAATGACTGCGGACTTGGATGTTACGGAACAGAAAAGAGATATGCAGTACCTGTTAAATTCTTCCCTGGTGTTATGTATGTTGACAGAAATGTATTATCAACACTTAATGTTAAAACACCTTCAAGAAACTGGACATGGGATGACATGATTAAGCTTATCAAGGATACTACAGTTAAGAAGTCATCAGATGGTATGGCTTATTATGGATGTGGTTACTACAACAGACTTGATTCATACTATGGAATTGCTGCTAAGCAGACAGTTCAGGGTGAGTTCGGTTTTGACGGAACACAGTTTGACCTTACAGCATGGGCTAAAGGTGAGCAGCAGTTTGCAGAACTTAAACAGGGTGGATATATCGCACCTCAGACACAGACACTTGACATGGAAAGCTGGATGGGTGACTTCGATGCATGGTGTGGAGCTTCAAGCCATGTAGCACTCTTTACAGAAGCATTCTGGACATATCAGGGAACATGGGCTACAAAAGCATTCCAGAAATATAACCTTGATATCGTACCTTATGTAATTCCTGCAGTAAGTAAGGATGATGCTTCAAAAGACCATCATTCAATCGCAACTATCGACTTTGGTGGTGTTACAACATCTTGTAAGTATCCTCGTGAAGCATATGAGCTTCTTAAGTTCATGAGTTTTGGCCAGGATGGATGGAAGACAAGAATTGAGCTTTACAATGATGAGAGCCAGAAGAACTCTAAGGGTCTTGCACTTAAATATGATGTTATGCCTGCACCTATTACAACAAATTCAGACATCTGGAATGATTATATCAAGATGTATTGCAAGGGTATGGATGATGAGCATGTTAAACTTTGGAGAGAATACTTTGCAAGTTGTATGCAGCCTATCCCATACGGATGGACAAGTATCGCAGGATACTGGAACTATTGTAATGAGTACTTCAACAAGATTGATATTCATAACAAAGTTGACAGCGGAGAAAAGAAAGCTGCTGATTATGTAGACGAAGCAACAAGAAAAGCTAACTGGTATCATGCAAAAGCAATGCTTAAATACTTCGGAAAGAGCGGTTATAATGTTCTTTCAGATGCTGACATCGCTAAGTATGAGAAGATGGAAAAAGCTAATAAATAATTAAGTTTTTTGAATTTAAAGCGAATATAAAAAAGAGGAGATTCCGAAAGGTTTCTCCTCTTTTTTATGTTATAGGAAAATGTTCGTAAAGTAGTGGGGCACCAGGAGCAAAATGCTGTTTGTGCTCTTTTCTATATAAAAATAATAAAATATTTGTATCTAAAAAGATATAAATTTATGTAACAGTTCTACCATAAAAAGATAATCAATAATACAATGAGCAAGCTCAAGTATTGTCAATTATTTTTTATGGCTGAACTGTTACAAATTTATTAAAAAAATAACAAAAACGGTTGTCAAATCGTATAATTTAAGGTATAATTTAATTGATATTAAAATACTTTAGTAAAAGGTAAAATTAAAAATAAAAATAAAGGAAAAGGAGAAAACAAATGGCAGAAAACAAAGAACTTAAGTACAATGAACCGTGGATATTGCAGAGAGCAGATCCATTTGTATGCAAAAAGGATGGCTGGTATTATTTTACGGCATCTATTCCAAGTTATGACTGTATCGCACTCAGACGCTCAAAAACTCTTGACGGTCTTAAAGATGCGGAGGAAGTTGTAGTATGGAAAAAGCATGAGAGTGGAATTATGAGCAAACATATATGGGCTCCGGAGCTTCATTATCTTTTCGGAAAGTGGTATATCTATTTTGCGGCAGGAGAAGCAGAAAATATTTGGAATATTCGTCCATATGTGCTTGAGTGTCAGGGTGATGATCCTATAAATGATGAATGGATAGAGAGAGGAAAAATGCAAAGAGCAGATGATGATATATTCTCATTTGAAGCATTTTCACTTGATGCTACTATCTTTGAAAACAAAGGAAAATATTATTATGTATGGGCTGAAAAAGTAAGCGTAGGTCCACAGATTTCTAATCTTTACATTGCTGAGATGGAGTCGGGATATAAGCTTAAGACGGTTCAGGTACTTCTCACAACACCTGATTATGACTGGGAGCGTCATGGTTTCTGGGTAAATGAGGGACCGGCAGTCATCAAGCATGACGGAAAGATTTTCCTTACATATTCAGCAAGTGACACAGGTATAAATTATTGTATGGGTATGCTTACGGCTGATGAAAATTCAGATGTACTCGATCCATTATCATGGAAGAAAGAGAGATACCCGGTTCTCAAGACCAATGAAGAACTTGAGATATACGGACCGGGACATAACTCATTTACAGTAGATGAGGACGGAAACGATGTTATGGTATATCATGCAAGAAAAGAAGCTGAGATAGAGGGAGATCCTCTTTACAATCCTAACAGACACGCAATGCTTATGAAGCTTCGCTGGGACGAGGATGGAAGACCAGTATTTTCTTACAAAGACTGATGGAGGAGCAATATGGCAAAACTTATAATTAATGAAAACAAAGAATTAAGTACGATCGAACCTGAAATTTACGGTCATTTTTCAGAGCACCTCGGAAGATGTATCTATGAGGGAATTTATGTAGGAGAAAATTCTGACATACCTAATGTAAACGGTATGCGTACAGATGTAGTTGAGGCATTAAAGGAACTTAAAGTGCCAATGCTTCGCTGGCCCGGCGGATGCTTTGCGGATGAGTATCATTGGAAAGATGGTATCGGACCAAAAGAGACGAGAAAGAAAATGATAAATACCCACTGGGGCGGGGTTGTTGAGGACAACAGCTTCGGAACACATGAGTTTATGGAACTTTGCCGTCAGTTAGGCTGCAAGACTTATGTAAATGGAAATCTCGGAAGCGGAACGGTACAGGAAATGTCAGAATGGGTTGAATATATGACATTTAACGGTATATCACCTATGGCAGATCTCAGAAAAGAGAATGGACATGAGGAGCCGTGGAATGTTGATTTCTTTGGTGTCGGCAATGAAAACTGGGGCTGTGGCGGAAATATGACTCCTGAGTTTTATGCAAATGAGTACCGCCGTTATCAGACATATGTTAGAAACTATGACCCTGAAAAACCTGTAAAGAAAGTCTGCTGTGGTGCAAATGTCGATGATTATTTCTGGACTGAGGGTGTTATGAAGACCTGTTTCAGCCATGCAGAGTGGGCACATGGATTTATGGATTATCTCTCACTTCATTATTATGTGCATCCGGAAGGATGGGAGATAAAGGGAAGTTCAACGGACTTTGACGGTGATGTATGGTATAAGACGCTTAATAAGGCACTTCATATGGATGAGCTTATAACAAGACATGGAACTATCATGGATAAGTATGACCCTGAGAAAAAAGTAGGAATGTGTGTTGATGAGTGGGGTGCATGGTACACTTGTGAGCCTGGAACAAATCCGGGATTTTTGTATCAGCAGAACACTGTAAGGGATGCTCTTATCGCAGGAATTACGCTTAATATATTTAATAAGCACAGTGACAGGGTAAAGATAGCAGCGCTTGCACAGATGGTAAATGTACTCCAGTCAGTGCTTCTTACAGAGGGCGACAAGATGATAAAGACACCTACATATCATGTAATGCATATGTATAGACATCATCAGGGAGCAAAACTTCTTGAGAGCAGTGTGACAGGAATAGACGAGATTGGTCCTGATGAGTGGAAGGTGCCAAAAGTAACAGAGTCAGTATCAAAAGATAAAGACGGAGTTATCACTATCACACTCAACAACCTCTCAATAGAAGCGGCAGAGGAAGTGGAGATACAGCTTTCAAACGGTGAGTACAAAGTGGCAGAGTCACGCATAGTAACAAACAGTGATATGCACGCTCACAATACATTTGAAGCACCTGAGGAAGTAGTAGAAAAAGACTTTGCTGATTATGAAGTTAAAAACGGAAATATCGTAGCAAAGCTTCCGGCAAATTCGGTAGTAGAGATAAGAGTACAGAAATAAATTAAAAATAAACGAAATCAGGTCATGCCTCGCAGTAAACTGTGGGGCATGACTTGACTTATATAATGAGGGTTATTATGGCACATATATGTAAAAAATGTTTTCTTCGTGAAATGGCAGAAGAGGATGCAAAAATGATAGAAAAATATAAAAAAGGTATAAAAGAAACAGACCGTGTATCAGAGAAAAAATACGAGGAGAGGCTGGCTGTCTGCAAAGAATGTGATCTGCTTAATGCTGGGACTTGTGGTGCTTGCGGATGTTATGTAGAGCTTAGGGCTGCGGCGAAAGTGGGGAGATGTCCGCATAAATTTTGGTAGGGGACTTTTTCTTGGGGGAGTGACGACAAACAGGACTTATATATGTTTTTAGGCGGCACGCTTGCGCTATAACAAACACGCAGCGGTACTAACGCACCTAAATACGGTGCGCAAGTGCCGGCGAGTTTGAAATGCCGCTTGCCAAACATATATAAGTCCTGTTTATCTGTACATCGAGGTATGTAAAAGAAAAAATCAGAGGGTATATATATTTACACGCTCAGGGACGCAGTTCGTAAGTCCTTAGGTTATAAATATATATCCGGTACGGCTGTTTTTTATCTGATTTAAAGAAAAAAAGGAAGAGTATTATATGTGTTTGCCGGCGAGTTTAAAATGCCGTATTTTTTTTACGGTATAGCTTGAAAAAAAATACGCATAATAATATAATATTAAGAAAGAAAGGGTGTGTTTTTATGTTAAAAAAATTTAGTGTTGAAAACTTCAAAGGATTTGGAGAGAAGTTGGTTTTTGATATTGCTTCTCATAATAACTATAATTTTAATTCAAATATAATCGAAAAAGGATGTGTTACGAAAGGAATTGTATATGGCATAAATAGTTGTGGTAAGTCTAATCTTGGATTGGCGATTTTTGATATTATTACACATTTGACAGAAAAAGCGAAACTTTTGAGAAGTTATGATTTATATTTGAATATGAGTGGCAGAAAATCGTTTGCAGAGTTTGAATATATTTTTGGTTTTGATGGTCATGAGGTGATTTACAGGTATAAAAAAAATAAAGTAGATACACTTCAGGAGGAGCGTTTATTTATTGATGAGAGAGAAGTGATATACTATGATTATACTAGGAGAGAGGGATTTACCGTATTGGAGGGAGCAGCTACATTAAATGCGACTATCAAAAATGAGAGTCCTATATCAAGGGTGAAATATGTAAACAGTAATTCTATATTAGAAGATAATATAGAAAATAAAGTATTTAAAAAATTTATTGATTTTGTTGAACATATGTTACTGTTTTATTCTTTAGACAGCAGGGGATATGAGGGATTTACAGATGGCAGCAAAAATGTGTCGGAGGGAATTGTAGAAAGTGGAAAAGTAGATGAATTTCAGGAATTTTTAAAAGAGAATGGAATTATTTACAATTTATATGGTTGCGAGGTTGATGGAAGAAAAAGGATTTATTGTCATTTTGAAAATCAGGATGTAGATTTTTTTAAGATTGCGTCTACGGGAACCAGATCACTTGCACTTTTCTTCTATTGGTATATACAAATGCAAAGTGCTTCATTTGTGTTTATTGATGAGTTTGATGCATTTTATCATTTTGAATTGTCAGAGAATGTAGAGAAAATGTTAAGAGAAATCAAGCATGTGCAGATTTTTACGACAACGCATAATACAGATCTTATGAGTAATGATTTGCTGCGTCCTGATTGTTATTATATTTTAAAGGATAATAAGATAAAGGCAATATCAGATTTGACGGAGAAAGAATTAAGGTTTGCACATAATCTCCAAAAAATGTATAAGGCAGGTGCATTTAATGGAAAACAAGGACTATAAAGTATTCATAGTTGAAGGAAAGGCAAGGGAACCTCTTATAATTGATAATATATTAAAAGTTTTTTTCAAACAAGTTAAATTTAAGATTATTACACTTCCGGCAGGTCAGAATATATATATGCTTTGGAAAAAACTAAAAGAGGATGATTTTGATACAGATATTATTGAAGTGTTAAGAGAAGAAAATGAGGAACTAAAAGAGCAGCTTGCAGGACTGCAAAGAGATGATTTCTCTGAAATTTATCTTTTTTTTGATTATGATGGACATCAGAAAAATCTTGGTGAATTTGACAGTAAAGATGCGATTGAACAGATGCTTATCAGTTTTGATAATGAAACAGAGAACGGGAAGTTGTATATCAGCTATCCTATGGTAGAAGCACTTCGAGATTTTGAGGAAGGACAGTGCGGTAAAAAAGATAATTGTTTTATTGCTATAGAGAAAGGTGATGACTATAAAGCCATATCCGCAGCAAGATCGCATTATCAACAATTTGAGAAGTATGATTATCTGATATGGAAAGAGATAATCAATGTATTTGTAATGCGTATCTCCTGTCTTATAAATTGCAAAGAGATGATTTCTTATGAGAAGTATTTAGAAGATATAAATGCAGCTGAAATCTATAAACAAGAGGAAAATGAAATTTTAAGAAAAAGGGTGTTCATATTAAGTGCATTTCCGGAATTTTTGTTAGATTATTTTGGAGCAAAATTATGGAGGAGTTGTGTAAAATATATTGATGATTATAAAATGTGTTAGTCAGTGTGAATTTTTTAAAAGATGCATATAAAATATTTTTGATGATATGTTGCAGCAGATACTTTTATAAAATTCCAAATAATAATTATTACAGCAAAGCCGTGTGAGAGAATTATTAAAAATCATTCTCCCACACGGCTTTTATATATTGATATAAAGCTATATTATTTTTTTGATATTACGCTCAAATATTTATATATTATTCAAAGGTTTAGCAAAATCTCCTGAGCCATGTGTACATTTCTCCGGCACCTCTGTTGCCCCAGTTTGCATAAGGTACATATGTTATCTCTTTATAGCCAAGCTCTGCAGGTGTATCTGAGTAGAGTGCTTTGTCGTCGTACTGTTCAGGATTTTTGATGGTCTTTCCGTGTGCTTTGATGACTGTTATTCCACCAAGTGTATTCTCATCCCAATATTCGCTTATCGGTTTTGTTATATCTACCATGATTGATGAAATGTTTTCTCCGTTGTCTACCTGTTCTGCACAGTAAACAAGAGGACCTTTTTTGATGGCTGCTTTGCCTGCATCTGCACGAACTTTTGGATTTGCATATACAAAGTGTGCCGGCATTTCAAAGTTTATCTCTATATCAGTTCCACGCCATGCTGATGCTATGTCAGCTTTTGACAGGACTGCATAACCGTTTTCAGTGCGGTAATCAGTTATGTCACTGCCGTTAATTTTTATTGTGAAATTATGTGCATATGAAGGTATTCTGATATAGAGTTTTTTGTTTGCCTCGGAGTTCTCAGTTTTTACGACTGCATCAGGAATATCTGATATTGATATGGAGATTTTTCCGTCAAATGGGAATTTTGTCTGTATATCAAGCTTTTTAAAGCCACCGAGTGCTGTTGTCTTATATTCACCGCCTGCAAACATATTTATAAAGAGTCCGTCATCACTCTGCATGAAAAGATATTCGCCTAGAGAACTCAATGTTCTTGCGATATTAGGAGGGCAGCACGCACAGCCGAACCATTTCTGTCGTACAGGTTTTACATGGTTTTTATCAGTTGCCGGAATACAGTTATCAGGCCATACTTCAAGCGGATTAACATAGAAGAAACTCTTTCCGTCCATTGCGATACCTGCAAGTACGGTATTCATAAGTGCGAGTTCCATTGTGTCTATATATTTACTGTCTCCGGTTATCTGAGCCATGCGGCGGCAGAAGAGAGCAAGTCCTATTGAAGCACAGCTTTCCGAATAGTTTGTATCGTTTGGAAGGTCATAATCCGTAGTAAAGCGTTCCATTACTCCTGAACTTCCGATGCCGCCTGTTATATACATTCTCTTGTTGATAATATTGTTGTAGAGGTTTTCGCAGGCTTCAAAGAGTGACTCATCCTGATATTTCTGTGCTATATCAGCCATTGCACAGTAGAGATATGTGGCTCTTACGGCGTGTCCTTCTGCTGTTTTCTGTTTTCTTACAGGAAGATGGTTCTGACCATATTCGTTAATGTAAGGATTTGGGTCGTGCCATACATCTATGAAATCCTCGTTTTTGCTTTCATTAAACAGATAATTAGGTTCTGTACCTCGTCTGTCTACAAAATCTTTTGCCATGTCTGAGTATTTATCATCCCCCGTGACATCGGCGAGTTTCATAAGTGCAAGTTCTATTTCTTCGTGCCCCGGAACTGCATTTTTATATTTTTCAGTGTGGAATACTTCGCAGATAAGGTCTGCGTTTTTCTTCATTATGTTTAAAAATTTATCTTTTCCGGTTACCTCATAATAAGCTATCGCAGCTTCTATAAAATGTCCTGTGGTGTAAAGTTCATGTCCCTCTTTGAGGTTACAATACTGCTTGCCCGGATGCAGGATAGAAAAGTGGGTATTGATATAACCATTTTCCTGCTGTGCTTTTCCTACAAGGTCTATTGCGTCATCAGCAAGTTTTTCAAGTGCCTCATTAGGTTCATAGGAGAGGGAGTAGGCAACGGCTTCAAGCCATTTGGCAAGGTCGGTATCCTGAAATACCCAGCCGTGAAATGTACCTTCTTTAAGTCCTGCAGCAACTTTAAAGTTGTCGATACAGTAGCTTGGCTCTGCGTCAGCTACTTCATCGTTGAGTGCTTTCCACTGGTAAGGGATGATTTCTTTAGTGACAAGTCTGGTGTATTTGTTCCAGAAAAAATCATCAACATTAAGTGCTTTTAATGGCAGTAAGTTTAATTTTTTTGTTCTCATACTATTCCTCGTTTCCGGAGCATATAAGCTCCATAAATCGTTAATGACATATGCTGACAGCTATGGTTCAGTCGGCATATGTAAATATTGTGCTTAATATTAAAAAGATGTGTAAAACATAAAAATGCTACATATTTTAATATACATTAAAGTAATTTAATTATATCTAAAAATAGATTGAAAGACAAGTGTAAAATGTTATATTTAGTGTATTTATTTCACCTTGACGAAAAATGTTGATAAGTGTACTTTTTTGTGAAAATGTAAAAATCGTAACAGTTCAGCCTTGCATTTAATAAATTCATAAACCTGCCAGCGAGCTGTCAGCCACTGCTATGCAGCTTAAGTTTATTTCATTTATAAATGAAAGGCTATTCTACCCAAAAAAGATAATAAACAATAAAATAAGCAAGCTTCTTTATTGCCAATTATCTTTTTTGTGCTGAACTGTTACTGAAAATCTAAAACATTTTAGTTTTTGTTTGACTAATTTCAGTTTATTATGTATAATGTTTATGAAAAATGTTATATAATTTATGTAAAAAATTGAATTTTTTTGTTAAAAACATTAAAAAATAGTCATATAATACATTGACTATTTTAGGCGTATATAAAATAAAAATGTAAGAGAATCATATAAAAAGAGTTGTTTTGTTATTTTGAGATGCGTAAGTTAGTGGTAAAATATTTTTTGCCTCTAATTTAATTTTATAAAAGATATCTAAGGGAAAAGAGGTTGAAAAATTGTTACATATAACATCATTGGACGACGGAATAGAAATATTCAAAGCACTTGGCTCCGATGTCAGAATACAGATATTAAATATATTGCTCGAAAACAGCAATATGAGTATGAAAGATCTGGCAGCAAGGCTGAATATAACAAATGGAGCACTTACGGGACATATCAAAAAACTTGAGAGCTGTGGACTTATTACAACATCGGCAGAGTCGGTAGTGCATGGCAATCAGAAGATATGCTCAGTTCACTGGGACAGGATAATAATTGACCTTGAAAAACAGGTTGAGGATGAGAATGTTTATAACACGGAAGTAAAGATAGGTCATTATTCAAACTATGATATTACACCTACATGTGGTCTTGCATCAAGCAAGGCGCTTATCGGCGAGGTTGATGATGCAAGGTACTTTGAGCATCCTGACAGATACAATGCTGAGATACTCTGGTTTACAAATGGTTTTGTAGAGTATGTTATTCCAAATTTTATTCCTGGATTTCAGAAGATTACACAGATATCAATCACAACGGAGCTTAGTTCAGAAGCACCGGGAGTAAACAGTGACTGGCCGTCTGACATAGAGTTTTATCTTAATGATAAACCGCTGGGATGCTGGACATCACCTGGAGATTTTGGTGATGTTAAAGGTCTTTTCACACCGACATGGTGGCCTGAAAACTGGAATCAGTACGGACTTTTAAAACTTCTTGTTATAAACAGAAAAGGCACATTTATAGATGGTCTTAAGATTTCAGATGTTACGATAAATGATTTTAATCTTGATTACAGAAGCAATATAAGATTTAAACTTGGTGTGGATGAAAATGCCACGCATAAGGGCGGTCTTACATTGTTTGGAAAGTCATTTGGAAATTATGGTCAGGATATTAATGTAGCCATCAGCTATACACCTATGACAGAGGATGAGATTTAAATATAACATAAAAATAAAACAGAACTGTTTAACAGTTCTGTTTTATTTGTTTTTTGCTGCAATAAAAAATCCCGCGGAATTGTACTGTTTCTAAAATTCCGTGGGATTAAATCATATTAATATGGCAGTTTGTCCGGTCGGACAATAGTGACAGCAGGAGCAAAACCAGCGTTTTGCTCTTTTTTAATGGCTGAACTTTAATGGGTGATTACTTAACTGTTATTTTATATGTAACCTTGTATTTGCCTATCTTGGCTGTTATAACAGCTTTACCTTTCTTCTTTGCAATAACTTTACCTGAATTATTAACTGCAAGTACGGCAGGTTTGTTTGATGACCATTTCACATTTGATAACTTAACACCATAGCCTTTTACTTTGAATTTAGCTGTTTTCTTTACTTTAAGAGAAGCTTTTTTGCTTGTGAACTTGATATAAGCTTTCTTGACTGTAAATGTTTTTGTGAGTGTCTTTGTCTTGTCACCTGAAGTTATTGTTGCAGTAACAGTAGTAGTACCGGCTTTTTTAGCTGTGAGAATACCATTTGCTGTTTCAGCAACACCCGGATTTGAAGAGGTGTATGTAACTTCTTTTGTAATGCTTGGTGATGCTGAAACAGAAAGCTTAGCTGTTTTACCGGTATTTCCGCCTGCATAGAGAGTAGTTGCTGATGCATTAAACTTCAATGTCGGATATGCAGCAGATTCTTCTTTATATTTTTCTTTTATGTTTTTGTCAGAAAGTGCAGTTGAATAAAATTCAATATTGTCAAACTGTGCGTTTTGTACATCTTCAAGGTACGACATAATACCGCTTCCTATACGGACATCATCAATATCGGATAATTTGTTATCTGAAAGTGCTTCTGAAAGAGAAACTTCCTGATTTGCACTTAAATCACCGTCAATATATGTTTTAACACCATCTTTAGAGACTGTATAAACAACATGACTCCATCTGCCTGAGATAAATGATGTCTGGTAACTTCCTTTTGCTGTTCTTTCCAAGCTTGCAAAGTCTGCGTAAACGCTTGAATGGAGTGCCGTGTATGGATAGCAGTTACGGTTCTTTGATGATTTTGCTTCAAATAATGCAGTTTCATCTGTAGTTTCCGAATTGACTTTTACCCACATTCCAACAGTAAAACCTGATTCATCAATGTTTTTAAATAGGTCGGAAGGAAGTGATAAATAGTTTTCATCACTCTTTGTATTCTTTATAGTAAGAACATTTCCGTACCAGTTATCTTTGCTTACTTTTGCATTGCCGATGAGTGTTGCGGCAGCACTATTTTTTCCGCTGTTTGCTACTGATTTTTCACTTACGGATTCAAAGTCATATTTATAATCAGGTATAAGGGATGATGCAAGAACTGTCGTTTTGTATGTTTTTGTAACAGTTTCATTTCCTGATTTTATAGTGGCAGTGAGTGTAACTTCAGTATCAGTTTCGGGTCTTGTAACTTTTCCGTCATTTGCGATAATGTCAGTATTGCTTGAAGACCATGTGATAGTTGAGCTATTAAATCCTTCAGTAGGAAGTGTGATGTCAGAAGTTGTCTTTGATGTTACAGGATGGTCTGCATCAAGGTTTCCTGCTGCTCTTTCAAGGATTTCTTTGTCCGTGTACTTATAAGCATCTTTTCTTACGCCCCAGACAGACTGGTTGTTTGTTCCGATTGCAGTAAATGTCATAACTTTTTTGCAATCAGATGATTCATCATGCTGAAGGAAGAATACGCCGCTGTAAGTTACTTTGTTTATAACAGCGTTCATATAATATGTGCCGTCTTTTGATGTCCATGTACCTGTTACATCACCTGAAATGGTACCGTCTGCATTTAACTTTATCGACTGGGTCTTAGCAGTTGCAACACCCGATTTACCGTGGTTTACAAATTCGTATTCGCCGACTATATCATCTTTGGCATAACCTGTCTCTGAAATCTTATCACCTTTGTTTTCAAAAGGAGCAGTAACAGGCCAGCCTTCTTCATTCTGGAACTGCTGGTGAACTCTTAATTCGTGATAATCATCGCTGTCAGAAAATCTTGTGTGGTAGATAAGATACATCTGACCGTCATCATCTATCATTGCTGAGTTGTGCCCCTCGGCTTTGTAATACTTATCAAGGCATGAGAACTTGTATGTTCCCATAACTTTTATACCTACATCATTGTGGTCTTTGCCGTCTGATACATACATATTTGCGTTATTGCCTGCTGCATCGACGAAAGGTCCGTCAGGATTTTTTGAGCGGAAAAGTCTCATGTTATATCCGCCGTCAACACCAAGCCAGTCATATGACATATATAAATAGAAGTAATCCGTTTTTTTATCGTAGAGTATGAAAGGACCCTCACCTGAAGTTGCCTTACCGCCGGCAATTCTTGTACCGAAATACTGGTCTACCTGAAGTCCGTCATCTCTTGTATATGTCTTGCCGGGATATTTTGCCTTGCCGGTAGCAGGGTCAATCTCAAGTGTGAATATACCGCCTGACCATGAACCGTAAGTCATCCACATCTTTCCAGATTTATCATAGTAGATTTCAGGATCGATTGCATTAGGAGCATAAGAATTGTTATAAGAGTCTCCTGATGACCATGTTGTATCATATTTTTCAATCTGACCGCTCTTTATAAGGTCCGGAATATTTGTATTTGTATAACTTGTATCTTTAGAACCCTCGAAAGCCGGTTTATTCTTTGTGAAACCTGAGTAGATAAGAGTATCGACACAAGTGAAAGGTCCCTCAATGCTCTGTGAGACACCAAAAGCAATGACTGAACGAACTGCTGTTGAACTTGTGCAGAAGTAGATCATATAAGCACCTTTTGTACCGTCAGTGTTTACATAATCAGGATTCCAGAAAACATCAGGAGCCCATACATTATAAAAAGAAGCATCTTCATCATGGTCACCTGCCCACTTAAATGGCTTTTTAAGGTTTTCAGGCATATTTCCGAAAACAAAGTTGTTTGTTGCACTGGTTGAATCACCTGCATTAAGATCGTTTGAAAGCTTTGTCCAGTTTACAAGGTCAGTTGATTTTGCTGCAGCAGTGTGTGAACCATATACATAATATATACCGTCACTTGATTTTGTGATAGATGGGTCATGCACGGAAACTCTCGTAGGAGAAGTCGTTACATGAGTTACGCTTGCAGCTTTTGCAACAGATTCATTATTAAATAAGGAAAGACTTGGTAATGAAGTCGTTGCAGTTGACAAAGCAAGTGCTGTCGAAAGTACGATGGCACCAGCCCGCTTAAAGTTTTTCTTCATAGTGTTACCTCCGAAAATTTGTTTTTTGTTTATAGTTATTTCATATAAAAGAATAACATATTATATACTAATTTACAACAAAAATACTATTTTATTTTGAAAAAAACTAAAATAATTGTGTCAAAAATATGTAAAATGCATAAAAAACCTAAAAAAATCCATCTTTTATATTGCAAGTTTTGCATAAATTGTATATAATATTAAACAAATTATAAAATAATTTTTGTTTTACTAAAAATTATAAAATAACAAATTTCTTGGGAGGAGAAAACAGTATGAGAAAGACAAAATTATTTGCAAGCATACTTGCACTCAGCCTTGTTGCTACATCTGTTCCTGCAATCAATAGTTTTTCAGGTTCAGACAAAGCAGAGGCATCTGAGACGGAAGTGTCTGTAACATCAGGCAGCAGTATAGTTAAAGAACCGCTCGGAGAGGGTGAAGTTGAAGTGGCAAAGAGCCGGTACACAAATCCTATCGGCGGATACGACAACAATGGCAAACTTACATATGGCGGTGACCCGGCAGCTATGGTAGATGGAGATACGGTCTATCTTTATACGGGACATGATGTTGCTACGGGAGATTCATATGTAATTGACGGTTGGATTTGCTACTCTACAAAGGATTTGCTTAACTGGAAATATGAGGGCGAGATAATGAGTTCCAAAGATATTTCATGGGCAAATGTTGCTGACTCAGCATGGGCAGCTCAGACTGTTAAGCACAATGGGAAATATTATTTCTACTATTGTACATGGGACAAGACAGCAAAGGCAAGCAGCAAGATTAAAGCAGGTGAGCAGTCAATCGGTGTTGCCGTATCAGACAGCCCTACTGGTCCGTTTAAAGATTTAGGAAAGCCTATTGTAAGCGGCGAAGTTACTGATTTCGGAACTGAGTCAAGCGAGTGGAATGATATAGACCCTACGGTATGGATTGAGAAAGATGACAAGGGCGAGGAGCACCGTTATCTTGCATGGGGAAATGGAAACTATTATATCTGTGAGTTAAATGATGATATGATTTCGGTAAAAGACCAGAATGGTGACGGAAAGATTACAGGTGGAACATCAACAAAGACCGCTGATGTTATCCAGAAAACATCAGTTACTTCATATACTGAAGCACCATGGCTTTACAGAAGACAGGATGCAAATGGCAATTACTATGGACAGTATTATCTCTTCTATGCTTCAGGATGGAGAGAGGGAATGTCATATGCAACCACCGATGATTTATTAAATGGCGAGTGGTCAGAGGGAAAAGAAATCGCAAGACCAAATGTCACATCAAACACAAATCATATGGCAGTTATCGATTTTAAGGGAAAGACATATTTTATCTATCACAATGGTGCACTTGCAGGTGGAAACGGATACCGCAGAGTTGCAAATATCACTGAACTTAAGTTTAATGAAGACGGAAGTATTGATGAAGTACCTGAGACAACAGCAGGCATAGCAGGAACTACTACAAAGATTTACACAAAGGCGGGTGCAGGTGTTCTTGCACATGAAAATTTCCTTAATTCATTTGATGATGCAGATTATCCTTATGAAAATGTTTATGTAGGTGCTATGGGATATTCTGATGTAAAAGATGCACAGTGGGTACTCACAGACGGTAAGTCTGACAAGACAAAACCTGCATATGTGTCAATCCAGTCTGAAAATAAGTCAGGACTTTATCTTACTGTAAATGATAATGGTAAGGTTACACTTAACCAGGATTCAACCGGTACTGATGAGATGGCAAAAAGACAGACATTCAGAAGTGTAAAGGCACTTGACGGCTCTGAGGACGGAGTTTCATTTGAGAGTGTTTACAAGCCGGGACAGTATCTTACAATAGTAAATAATGCACTTAAGATAACAGACGGCACAGACAAGGCAGCTGCAACATTTGTTGTAGGTGAGAACAGTGAAACACCGGTACTTCGTGGTATCAGCCTTACGGCAGGAACAAATGTCATAACACAGGGACAGAAGATAAGTAAGATTAATTTCTCAAATGTAAAGGCAATCTACTCTGATGAGACACAGAAAACATTGGCTGCATCTGATTACAAAGTTGACTATTCAAAAGTCAATGTAAATAAAACAGGAACGCAGTATGCAACTGTATCTTATACAGAGGGTGACATCACAAAGACTGTTTCAGTGGGTGTGACAGTAATGCCAAAACTTAAAGCTGTTACAAGTCTTAAAGCAAAAGTAACAAAGAAGAAAAAAGCTAAAAAGGCGAAAGTCGTACTTTCATGGAACTATTCATCAAAAGTAACAGGATATGAAGTATATTATAAGACAAGCAAAAACGGTAAGTTTAAATATGCTACGGAAGTAACAGGCAAGAAGTGCACTGTATCAGAAGAGACAACATTTAAGGCAGGAAAGACTTACTGGGTAGCTGTCAAAGCCTACAGAGAGTATAACGGAAAGACACTTACGGGACCTGTCAAATCAATCAAAATAAAGATTAAGAAATAAAAAAGATAAAGCAGATATTTTGTTTTAGTATAAGCTGCCTGATAATGCGGTGGTTTTAAGCATGATTTGTCTTGTATATGACAAATTATTTATTCGTAAAATACTTTATGAATAAATATACAAAAAAAGTTATATTTACGAATTGTTAATAAATTAGTCATAAACTGTTGACAAAATAGGCGGCTAATGCTAAAATAATTTACAAATCAATAAAACATATTCTTTTATTAAAGGGAGGAATAAAACAATGTATAAGAAATTATTAAGCGGAGTTTTAGCAGCAGCTATGGTTGTTGGAGGAGCAGCTTATGCAGCACAGCCACAGACAGCAGCAGATGCAGCATCAGCTCCAAAGCCAAAGTACACATTCAGCATGAATGGTGCAAGCAAAAAAGTAGTAGGAGTTGCACGTAAAGGTGATACAGCAAGTGGTGGAACAGGAAAGACAAAGACAGGTGTTTTACCTACAGCAAACAAGAAAGCAAAGCTTCAGTATAAGAAAGGTAAACATGGAAAGGCTCTTTACATCTCAAGAACAGTAGGTGGAAAGGCAGCTTCTATGGGTGCTGAGCTTAAAGGTGTTAAGCTTGGAAAGGGTTCTTGGACAGTTTCATTCTGGGTTAAACCTGAGACAGACCTTTCAAACTTCATGGCTATGTTCTTCACAGGAAGCCATATTACAGATCCTAAGAACACAAAGTGGCTTTCAATTACAAAGGATTCATGGCTTGATAACAAGTCTAACTCTCCTACAATCTGGTCACACAGTGTATCAAATGGAAAGAATGATCAGTTCCCATGGTATGGTCACCAGGATAAAAAAGGTAAGTGGACAGCAGACCTTGCAGTATCAAAAGGAAAATGGACACACATCACACTCGTTGTAAATACAAAGAAGACTTCTTGGGATAAGAAGGGTTATTGTGAGTATGGTAAAAAGGGTGAAAAGACATATGTTAAATCTTACCATGCTTGGACATATGTAAACGGAAAACTTTTCGGAAACGGAACAGTTGCAAAGGGAACTATGTCAAACTCTAACAAGTTCTTCCTCGGACTTAATGCTTGGGATACAGGATTCAAGGGATACATCGATGATGTTAAACTTTGGAACAAAGCACTTTCTCCAAAGCAGGTTAAAGCTATCGCTAAATAATTAAATCAAAGTTTGATTACAGATAGTTTAGTATAAACTGTATATAAAACAGTTACATATGCGTAGTGAAATTGTAAAAATTTCACTACGCATTTTTGCTGTGTTAATAAAAATTGTGCAAAATATGAAAAAAATATATGAAATATTTTATTTTTATGTTGACTTTTTGTGATATCTATGTTATTATAATAAAAACTAAAATAGTTTACGAAAACTTTAATGAATTAAAATCGAGAGGAGAATTAGACATGAGAAAGAAAATTTTAGCAATCGCACTTGCAACAACAATGGCATTTTCAACAGCAGTAGTTGCTGTACCAGCAAACAAGAATGTAGCAGAAGCGGCAGTTGGTGATGCAACAGTTAAGGATCTTGATATTGGAGATGCATTTACAGCAAATACAGGTGATGAAGATGTTAGCGGAAACTTCCAGCTTGTATATAAATTTACAAACAAATCAGTTGGAACAAACAACTGGGACAATTACATTGTAGAAATTTTTGACGGAGCAGGACAGTACATTTCAACTCGTGCAGATAACTTTGGATGGTTTGCAGGAACATGGCTTGATGATGGCTCAACTATGGAGTGGGGCGATGGTGCTGCTGATTGGAATACATACCTTGAAGTTATGAAAGATGCTTCGGTTACAGTAACAGTAAAGAGAGTTGGCTCAAAAATTACTATCACAAACAAGATTGTAAGCAATGCAGATTCATCAAAATCTTATAAATTCGTAGCAAATTGTGATGTTCCTAATGCAGCAGATGCACTTAAGGTTCATCTTACAGGTGAAAAAGTTGGACTTTCTGGTATAACTACAGAGTATAAAAAGGTATCAGCATCAAGCAATTCAAACAGTTCATCATCTTCTAAGAAGAAGTCAATGTCTGTAAAGAAAGTTACAGCAAAGGCAGGAAAAAAGGTTGTTAAGGGAGCTGTTTCAGTTGCAAAAGCAAAAGTAAAAGTTACAGTTGGAAAAGATAAAGCTAAAACAGCTAAAGTAAGTGGAAAGAATTTCACATTGAAGGTTTCTTCTAAACTTAAGAAGAACACAAAGATTACTGTAAAGGTTACAAAGTCTGGTTATAAGACAGTAACAAAGACAGTAAAGGTTAAATAGGTTATAAGTTTATATTTGTAACATAAATTTTCTCATTTATTATCCAAAGTAGAGAGTCGGTTATGCCGGCTCTCTATTTTGTTGTAAAATAATATTTAAGTGTTTTATTTGATAAGTTTTGTTCATTAAGCAAGAAAGTGTTTGACTTCATGTCATATGGGAAATATAATGGTTGATGTCTAAGTAAGGAGCGTCTTACTAAAGTTATATATGATTAACTTTAAAGATATTTATCATGAACGGACAAAACATTTATTATACAAATACACATGATAGGAGACAGCAACGATGAGGAAAATTATTAAGAAAAGCATTGCAGTCGCATTGTCAACGGCAATGGTTGTCACACTGGGATATGCAGCAGACATTAAAACAAAGGCAGCAGATGATTATACATATCTTTATGCCGGACTTACATGGGATCAGTATTGGGATGCAGAGGATATTTACCTGCAGAGTACAAAGAGTATGACTGATGCAAACACTGAGGCTGATGCAAGAGGAGAGTTGGATAAAGGTGCTTTTGATGCTGTTTCAAGAGCAACTACAAATCATGGACTTCATAGAGGAAGTTATCAGTGTGATACTGTTATCTATGGTGAAGATGGAAGTGAGTTTAATGTATCTCATTGGTCAGCAGATGGAAAAACACTTTATCTCACAGACGGAACAAGTGTATCATATAGCAAAGGAACTATCACAAAGGCTGATGGTTCACAGACAAAATTAAAAGAATACAAAGTTACAGGTCTTAAATATGTTCCTGTTGCCGTAAAGACATCTGAACTTTCTGATTTTAAGAAAATCTATAAAGTTGTTGAAAATGACGGTGAACTTGCAGGTGGTTACAGTGAGATGAATCTTTCAGCTTATGACCTTAAAGCAGATGTTACTGCAAATACAAACGGTCTTAAGACTGCGGCAGAGCAGAAAGATGGAACATTTAAGTTTAGTGCAAGAAAGACGGGAAATGACTCTGGTATAAAGGATGAGACACTTGCAAAAGCTTCAAAGCTGAAAACTCAGGTTCAGAAAGCAAATGGAAGTTATGGTGAATTTTTAAGAGTAGACTTAAACAATGCAGATGATGCAGATACATCAAAAGGCGAGGGTTACGGTGCACTCGGTGCAAAGATGCAGGCTGTAAAGTGGACATATTATGGAAATGACTCTACACGCAAAAATGAACTTGCAGCATTTGGTACAAAATTTGCGGCAGACAACTGGATGCACAAAGCAATGGGTATTCAGCTTGGTCTTACAGATTCATATAGAGCAGCACTTCCGGGTGGAACAGACGGAACAGGCTATTGGAGTATTACAGTCTATGCACTTGGTTTTGAGGACACAACAGTTGATTTTGAAGTGACAGATGGCAATATCGTTGACACGGTTACAACTACTGAAAATGCCGACACAAGCAAGCTTGAAGCACTTGTTAAAGATGCTAAGACATTAAAAGAAGCTGATTACACGGCGGACAGTTGGAAGAATTTTGCAGGAGAGCTTGAAGAAGCAGAGGAAGAACTTGCAAAAACAGCTCATTATCAGGCGGTTGTAGATGAAGCTTACAATCATTTAAGCGATGCAATGAAAAATCTTGTAAAAGCTGTAAAGACACCGAAAACACCAACAGGCGTAAAGGTAAAAGCTAAAAAAACAAAAGCGGTAGTAAGCTGGAAAAAATCAGCTAATGCAGCAAGTTATCAGGTGCAGTATTCACTTACAAAAAACTTTAAAAAGTCAACAACAAAGACTACAAAGAAAACAACATTGACAGTAAATGGATTAAAATCAGGTAAAAAATACTTTGTAAGAGTAAAAGCTGTAGGAAGTGGAAAAACAGCAAGTAAATGGTCTGCCGTAAAGAATGTGAAAGTTAAATAGTTTAGCAAATATTTATAAACAATAAACAAAAGGAAGGTATTATATATGGTGCGATAGTGTCGCATCATGGTGAGCCTTCCGTTTTGTGCGTTATACAGGGGTATGGAAAATAATGCCTGAAAAAATAAACATGGATAAGAAAGAAAATAAAGCCTATTGCATAGAGTGATAATTGGTGTATGGAGATTTGATTGGTGCAAATGTGTGTGAATATGATGTATTTGTGAATTATAAAATAGAGATTGTTTGGAAGTGAGGAAGAGATTTGAAAGATAAGATTACGGAAAAGAATAATATTGAGGATACAGATAGAAATATAGAAAAAAATATCATTAAAGATAAGGTTATAGGAAAAAATAATGTTGAAGATACGGGAAATGCTGCTGTAAAAAATATAACAGGAGAAGATAAGGTTTTTGAAAAGATAAAAATATCAAAAAATCTTACCCAAAATCTGAAAATGCTGATTTTTATTATTCCATCAATAGTGATAGCCGGATTTTCACTTCGTGGAATATATGTTGCAAATAATGACCTTGCACATTACAGGAAAATTGAGAAAAATATTTTAGCGGATATATCTGGCGGAAATGATGATACTAAGCGGAAATCAGAGGATAAGGCGGATACTGATAAAACAGATACAAAGTTAAGCGATACAGATACAAAGACAAAAGTAACGGCTGTTGCTGATACAAAGAAAAAGAGCGGGAAACCTGCTGATGGAGAATTTAGCGGTGAGAGTATCTGTGAAAAATTCGGCTATACGGTAAGTCTGAAAGTGAGATTTAAAAATGGGGAGACAGTTGCGGTTTATGGGATGAAAATGTCAGGCAATACGGACAGTGCAAATAATACATTTATGAATAAGGCATGGAGCGGCATGGTAAACAGGCTTGTAGGAAAAAATGTGTCTGATGCAGATGCGGTATCGGGGGCTACATATTCGTCAAAAGCAATTATAAATGCATATATGGATGCTTATAATAAGGCAGTTGCAAAGGCAGACGGAAAGACGATAAGGAAAACTGCATTAAAAAAGACTACCATGCCTGTTTCGACAAAAAAGCCTGTGGCAATAAAAGTTGATAAAAAGAAAAAAGTGCCAAAAAGCAGTATAGCAGACGGAAATTACAAAGTCAGTGCGGTATGTGAGCCTGATGAAAATGAAGATTTTGAAAAATATTCACTTAGTGCGGTTGTGAAATTTTCAAAAGGAAAATGCGTAGAGATAGCTGATTTTTTATCAACAGCCGAAGCAAACAAGAATTATTACATGAGAGCGGCGAATGGAGCATCAGGAGCAAAGGGTGTTGTCGGACAGATAATAAGCAGGCAGTCGTCAGATGGGATAAGTGCGGTATCGGGAGCTACCTGTTCCTCAAAAACAATAGTGAACCTGTATCTGAAAGCACTTAATAAGGCGGCAAAAAAAGGAGGGATAAAACCGCAAAAAACTCCTGCTCCTTCAAAAATTCCGGTTGAAGTACCTGCACCGACAGATACGGCAGTACCATCAAATACAGGAAATCCTCTACAGACAGATGTGCCGGCTTCTTCAAAGCCTCTAACATCTTCTGAACCTATGACAAGCAGTATGCCGCAGGATACGGCTTCACCTGAGCCGTCAATTCTGCTTAGAAGCGGTACATATTCTAAAGTGGCAACGGTATATCCTGATGAGTCAAAAGCATTTGAGGAATATACGATTTCGGCAGATTTGTTATTTAATGACAATCACTTTGCAGGATTTTCAAATGTGGTTCTTTCAGATGAGACAAACCGATTTTATTATAATAAATCGGTAAACGGAACAAAGAAAATTCCGGGACTTCTGACTCAGATAAATGCGGCACTAAATGGTGAGCTTGATGCGGTGTCAGGTGCGACCTGCACATCCAAAACTCTTATAGGTATGTATCGTGAGGCATTTGATGAAGCTGTTATAAAATAAATGTTGTAAAAATGCAATAGCAATACAGGTATAAACGGGGCGGAAAGACAAAAAGACGGATATTTAGAAAGAGTTTGATAAATAAAAAGGCGGTAAACTGATGAGAGTTTTTATTATAAAAAGCGTTAATCTGTTGATTGTTGCAGGGATAATAGCTTTATACTGCATCAATGTGCGCAAAGTCGGTGAGGAGAAAAAAGCAATAGCCGAAAAAACAGATAAAAAAGAAGTTGCAAGTGATGATGGTAATAACACTTATTTTGCTGATGACGGTATTTATGAGGGCAGCGGTGACGGATTTGGCGGAGAGATAAAAGTCCGTCTTACCGTAAAGGACAATAAGCTTGAAAAAGTAGAGATATTATCGGCTGAAAACGAGACGAAAGATTATCTTGAGTCGGCAAAAAAAATACTTGATGATGCCATTGATAAACAGTCAGTTGATGTTGATACGGTATCGGGAGCGACATTGTCGTCAAACGGTATAATAAATGCGATGAAAGATGCCATAAAAAACGGAAAGGTAAAAGTTTAGAAACAATGAATGTTAAAGAAAAAATAAGGACTTTAAAGATTTTCAGGGTGATAGTCCAGATAATATTTTTTATATTTATGCCGTCACTTTTCTCACAGGCATTTGCAGGTGTAAAAGAAGCGGTGGCACTGATAGGAAAAGGCGAAAATCTCATATTATCTGATTTTGTGATAAAACTGTTGATATTATGTACTGTTACGATTATATTTGGGAGGATATTTTGTGGATTTGTCTGCTCATTCGGTGCTGTTGGAGACTGGTTTTATATGCTCTCAGAATTTATTCAGAAAAAGACGGGAAGAAAATTACCTGTCATACCGTCAAAATGGCAGGTTTACTTGCAAAAATTAAAATATATCGTGCTGATTTGTGTCATTGGATTTTGCTTTTTGGGAAAAGGGGAATATGTTACAAAATACAGTCCGTGGACGGTATTTTCTCTTATAACGAGCAGAAACTTTAAACTTGGTGCATACATTACCGGAGTTGTGCTGTTATTACTGATAGTAGTCGGAATGATGCTTAAGGAAAGATTTTTCTGCCAGTTTCTCTGCCCTCTTGGAGCAGTATTTTCACTACTTCCAAAACTTCCGATATTTCATGTAAAGAAGAAAGGGCAGCAGTGCTTTGACCGTTGTAGTGCCTGTACAAACAGATGCCCCGTTCATTTGAAATATGATGAAGCAGATATAAGGGACGGAGAATGTATAAGCTGTGGCAGATGCTTTGTCGTGTGTCCGCACAGGATAAAGAAGAATAAGTAAGCGGTTGGCAGTAAGTGGGAGAGCAGTGAAAATCTAAAAGGATAAAAGTTATTTTGGCAGGGAAAGAAAACTCACAATTGCGAAAATGCAAAATATTATTTATATGCAGGAAAGTCGTAATTGTGAAATTATAAGAGAAAATGTTATAAAGCCGGGCAGAAAATCATAAAAATGTGCATATATAGCTGAAAAATGAATATTATTTATATGAAATAAAAGCACGGTGTTATGAGCAGGTGGCAGAGAAAATTGCGAATATCTGCTTAACAGTCAAGATAAAATGCTGCGAAATTCAAGTTCGTACAGTAATGTTGAAATTCATGTAATTATAAAATTATGATGCAAGGGGCAAAATACCTTTTGCCCCCAACATCAAAATTGTGGTAACAGTTCAGTCTTGCATTTCTTACATTCATAAACCTGCCAGCAAGCTGTCAGTCGCTGCTTTGCAGCTTTTGTTTATTTCATTTCAGAAATGAAAGGCTATTCTACCATAAAAAGGTACTTAACAATACAATGAACAAGCTCATTGTATTGCCAATTATCTTTTTATGGCTGAACTGTTACAGATTGTGGGATAATGTAAAAAATCTTGGAGGAAAAGTATGCTTAATTATATATGGGCATTTATGATTCTTGGGGGAATATCATACGGTCTTGCAAACGGAAAAGCACAGGCTTTGTCTGATGTTATAATAGAGAGTGCGGGCGAAGCAGTTTCATTATCAATAACAATGCTTGGGGTAATGGCAATGTGGTGTGGGATTATGGAAGTTGCAAGGCAGGCAGGTCTTATGGATAGAATGACGAAATTTTTATCACCTGTCGTTCATTTTCTGTTTCCTGATATTGACAGAAACCATGTTGTCAATGAATACATAACTGCCAATATGGTTGCAAATATGCTTGGACTAGGCTGGGCGGCAACACCAATGGGACTTAAGGCAATCAAAGAAATGGCAGAGATTGAGAGAGCAAGAATAAAAAAAGCTCATAAAGATATAAGTAAGATAAAGATGCGTGCCAGCAATGAAATGTGTACATTTCTTGTAATAAACATATCATCACTACAGTTAATACCCGTAAACATAATAGCCTACAGGAGTCAGTACGGAAGCGTAAATTCTGTAGGTATTGTTGTACCGGGACTGATAGCTACGGGAATAAGCACACTGGTGGCGGTAGTATTCTGTAAAACGGCGTCATACTTTAGAAAAAAAGAAGCTAAAAATGACTTGAAAAAATAAAACAAAGGTGGTATTATATCTAAAAATCGTGTACGCACACGAAAGTTTTAAATTATATTATTTATGGATAGAAAGTTATATTTGCGAAACTAGCTTTAACTGACTTATGTGCTGCTACGGATGACAATATAGCGAGAGCGTGCCAGCGGTATTATTTGTTATATCATGGCAATTAACACAACATAACAGTAGTTTTGCAAATACTTCGATAAGTAATTAAAAGAGGTGATATATATTTCATGTACAATTAAGGAACTTGCAAAAGCCTGCGGTGTTTCCGAGGGAACGGTTGACAGGGCGGTCAATAACAGGAGCGGCATCAGGGAGAGCACCAAGCAGCACATACTTGAAATGGCAGAGCAGATGGATTACAGACCAAATCATCTTGCCAAAAGTCTTGCAATCGGAAGTACAAAAACCATAGGGATTGTTTCGGTTGACCTTAGCAACAACTTTTTTGCACTTCTTGTTGAAAGCATAGAGCAGACGGCGAGGGAGCATGGTTATTTTGTAAATCTTGCATTGTCTCACAATGACCCTGAAAAAGAGATGGAAGCTATAAAGTATATGGCAGAACGCCGTGTTGACGGTATCATACTTTTTCCACTTGGCAAGGGCGTGGAGTTTAGTTCTTTTTTAAAGAAACTTGGGATTCCTATAGTTACCATATATAACAGGATAGAGTGTGATTTTGTCCATGTTGATGTTGACTGCCGTCAGATTATGAGAAATGTAGTTTCTTTTCTTGCACAAAAAGGATATAACGAAATGATATATATCGACCCGCATTTTGAAAAGATGAAATCAGGCGGCATCAATGTTTTTTCTATTGAACAGCGTCGTATTGGTTATCTTGAGGGACTGAAAGAGGAGATGCTCGGCGATGGTGAAATCCTTGAAGATATGGATGAAAGACAGCTTGTTGAGATAGCAAAAAGAAAAGACGGTATGAGAAAGGTCTTTATCTGCCGTAATGACACCCCGGCGGTCAGACTTATGACAATGTTTAGGGAAAATAATATCAGAGTGCCGGAGGATGTTGGTATTATAGGTTTTGATAATATTGCAATACTTGACAATATTTCACCGAGACTTACATCGGTTGACTGTAATATAAAGACAACGGGACGAAAGGCGACAATGAATCTTATCAGGATGATAAATGGTGAGAAAGATATAAAGGACTGCGTTGTCGGTTACAATATTGTTGAGGGTGAAACACTTTAAGGATGTTGGGATTTGCGAAACTAACTATATGTTGTATTAATTGCACAGATATAACAAATAATATCGTCGGCACGCTTTCGCTATGTTGTCGTTCGTAGCAGTACATAAATCAGCAAAAAACGCTGCCATATAAATGAATGCTACAGCTCGAAAATAAAATTTTCTCGCTGTTCGTTTCACTCATATAATTTTCATTAAAAATAATTGTATGCAAGCATACATTATTTTTAGTTTGAAAATTGCATTCATTTAGAGTACAAAGTGCTGACGACGACAAAAATGCCGACTAACACTATTTGTTATATCTGCACAGTTTAATCAAGATTTATGATAGTTTCGCAAATACCTAAATATAATTAAAAATATAAGGAGGGTAGTGATTTACCCTCTTTATATAAGATTAAAATCGTGTACGCACACGAAAAAATATAAAAATTTATCTTATCATTAAATAGAAATGAAATAAGGAAAGGATTAAGAATGGATGCGATAAAATTTGGTTTTAAATACTGGAAAAAGTACATAGTGGCGGCGGTTGTCCTGCAGTTTGTGAGTTTTCTTGCAATTATTGCGGATTTGCTGATTCCGTTTGTGTCGGAGCTTTTTGTTGATTTTGTTATTATGGATAACGACAATAAGGCGAGTGGAGTTTTTGCATTTTTGATTGATGGAGATTACGGAAAAAGGCACAGTTTTGAATTGTTTTTTAATATTGCGATGGTGTTTGTCGGACTTCTTGTTTTCAGACTTGTTTTTATATATATCAAAAACACAATGTTTGAAAAGTATGCGTTGAAGTTTGAGACGGATTTACGAATTGTAACTTTTGATAAGCTGATGGAACTTGACAGCCAGACTGTATCTGAGTACAACACGGGTGAACTTTTAACTACGCTTCATACTGACACGATTATGATGAAAGACCTGTTTGGAAGAATTATTCCGGGAATGTTTGACAGTATGTTTGTCTTTGGTGCGTGTATAATACTGCTTACATCGATAAATAGTACACTGCTTATAATTCCGGTTATACTTGCACCATTTTTTGTTGTGGCACTTTTGAAATTTAGGAAAAAGGCTCAGAAAAATTACAGAGCCATAAGAACCAGCAACAGTAATATGAATCTTACCGTTCAGGAAAATATAGAGGCTGTCCGTCTTGTAAGGTCATTTACAAATGAGGGAAGAGAAAAAGAGAAGTTTGATAAATCAAATATGAACATGAAACAGTCATATATAAATCAGGTTAAGCTTTCGGCAGGTTTCGAGGTTATATTTAGTTCGATAAAACAGGCTGCTTATATTGGAACTATCGCATTATGTGCATTGCTTGTTATAAAGGGTGAGATGCTTGTAGGATTTCTGGTTGCAGCGTCAGGTTATGTCATGAAAATAATGGATCATGTATCACAGATAAACAATCTTCTCTTTCAGATGCAGCAGCAGATTGTTGCAGGGGATAAGATAATGAGGTTTATGGATTGCAAGACAAAGATTAAGGATGGCAAAAAAACTGCAAAAGATATAGATAAGCCTGATATAGAGTTTGAAAATGTTACATTGGAACTTGGCGGGAAAAAGGTTCTTGACAATATAAATCTTTCGATTCCTTATGGCAAAAAGGTCGGTATTGTCGGAGCAACGGGAAGCGGAAAGAGTATTTTATTAAAATCAATAGTAAGGATAAATGATGTAAATGACGGTCAGATAAAAATGAACGGAACAAATGTCAAGGAGTATAAAACAGCGGAGCTTAGGGAAAAAATCTCATATGTTTTTCAGGATGCATTCTTATTTTCAAATACCATTGACAGTAATATTGCATTTGCAAACCATGATGTTGATGAGAGCAGGGTGAGGGAATGTGCAAAAAGAGCAATGGCAGATGATTTTATAAATGAACTTTCTGACGGCTATCAGACGATAGTAGGTGAAAAAGGATTTGGTCTTTCAGGAGGTCAGAAACAGAGGGTTTCTATTGCCAGGGCAATGCTAAAGGATGCACCGGTATTTGTATTTGATGATTCAACAAGTGCACTTGATGCAGAGACAGAAAGAAAACTTCTTGAAAATTTGAGGACATATTATAAGGAAAGAACTATTCTTATAGCGGCACACAAAATGTCATCCGTTGTCGATTGTGACGAGATAATTTATCTCAGCAATGGAAAAATTGTTGAGAGGGGCACCTTTGATGAACTGATGGAGCTTGACGGACATTTTGCTGGTGTGTATAAGACGCAGATGGCAAAGCAGACGGTGGCATAAATGATATGCGAAACTTATGATTTGCTAAGAAGTTAGCATATTGAAAGTTTCGCAAATGATTTTGTATTAGAAATTGTAATGTACTCTCGGAATCTTCTGAACGAAGAATTTCGAGATGGATTTTTGATATACAATGACATTTTCGCAGTGCGTACACGGTGTGTACGACGAGAAAATGGAAACAGTATATCGGAAATGCAGCCGAAATGACTCGTTTTGAGAAGATACCGAGAGTACATTGTAAGGAAAAGGAGGAAATCATGGCTAAGAGGAATACATATTTTGAGGATGAGGTTGTTCATAAAAAAATTGACATTAAGCAGTTTGGCAGGATTTTAAAATATATAATGCCGTATAAGCACATATTTATCATTGTTTGTGTGCTTATGCTTGTTTCAGCGTGTACTGCATTGCTGCCGCCGATGCTGCTTAGATATGTTATAAATGATGTTGTTGTTGAAAAAAGTATGGCTAAGCTTTTTTATGTTGTGTGTGGTCTTGTTTTTCTGGCTGCGACGGATATAGGGCTTACTTATGCACAGCAGCGTATGATGGGACAGATGGGGCACAGTGTTATTGCGGATATGAGAAAGGATATTTTTTATAAATTGCAGGAACTTCCTTTTGAGTATTTTGACAACAGACCTGACGGAAAGATTGTTGTGCGTGTCACTGATTATATAAATGACCTTGCAAATTTCTTTACGAATTATGTCGTGATGTTTCTTGTCTATCTTGTAAAGATTGTCATTGTTACGATATTTATGCTCTCACTCAGTCCGGAGCTTACGATTATTGTCGTGTGTACGGTAGTTCCTATGATGGCTCTTGTGTTCTTGTTGAGATATAAGATAAGAAGGAGATTTGCATTGCACAGGGCGAAGCTTTCAAACCGTTCAGCTTTTCTTATCGAGACTATCATGGGCGAAAAGATAGTAAAGAATTATAACAGAGTTGAGAAAAATAAGTCGATTTATGAGGACTTGCATAATCAGAGTGTCAATGTATGGTGGGGAATTGTCAAATTAAATAACTTAAATACGCCGATTGTTGAAATATTCTGGAATATCGGGACACTTTGTCTTTACGGAGTTGCACTTTATCTTATATTAAATGGAAGCAGCCAGGTAGATGCAGGTACGGTTGTTGCGTTTATAAGCTATATGGGACTTTTCAGCGGACCACTCACACAGATAGCGATAATAATTCAGCAGATGGCACAGGTAAGCTCAAATCTTGAGCAGGTGTTTGATACGATTGATTATGAAGTGCAGATAAAAGATGAGGAGGGCGATGTATCGCTTGATAATGTAAAAGGTCAGGTTGATTTTGACAATGTGACTTTTTCATATGAGGATGATATAAATATTCTTGAGAATATGAACCTCCATGTAAAGCCCGGAGAGACGATAGCACTTGTAGGACCGACGGGTGCAGGAAAGACTACAATTATAAATCTTATAACAAGATTTTATGATGTGACCGGAGGTTCAGTAAAAATAGATGGAAATGATGTAAGAAAAGTAACATTGGAGTCACTTAGAGAGGAAGTAGGAGTGCTTATGCAGGATCCTTTCATATTTAAAGGGACTGTTATGGAGAATATAAGATACGGCAGACTTGATGCGACGGACGAGGAGTGCATAGCAGCTGCAAAATATATTTATGCCGATGAATTTATCGGGAGACTGCCACATGGATATGACGAGGAACTCGAAGAGAGAGGGGAGGGACTTTCAGCAGGAGAAAAACAGCTTATCAGCTTTGCGAGGATAATACTTAAAAATCCGTCAGTAATAATACTTGACGAAGCGACAAGTTCGATAGATACGGAAACTGAAAATATGATACAGAAAGCACTTGATGTTATACTGTCAGAAAAAACAGCATTCATAGTGGCACATAGGCTTTCGACGATAAGAAATGCGGACAGGATACTTTATATAGCTGACAAGGGAATTGCCGAGGAGGGAAATCATAGAGAACTTATGGAAAAAAGAGGTCTTTATTATCAATTAAATAGTAGCAGTTACATTAAATAATTAAAATAAAAAAGAACTGCTTTGCAAAAAACGATAAAACAATTAAGATTGAAATAATGCTTGTAATGTGTTATATTAAAATCTGTTTGAAAAAATTTACTTTTTAAGATATGAGTGTGGAAATTTTTTTACACTCAGGATTTGTGTCGGTGTACACTTGAAACAAATTCTAATATGCACAAAAGATAAGTGCAGAAACGGGGAGCATTATGAGTTTATATGGATTTAAAGGAAAACACGGACTTAGTTTTTCGGGTTTGGGAAGCAGTTCTAAAGGCAGCAGTTTTTTGAGATTTATTGCATCACACAAAATGGAGATTCTGATGTTTCTGCCTTTTTTTATCATGGATTTAAGTATCCGTATCATGGGATACAAAATAGATTTTTATCCGGCATATTATATTCAGCCAAATCTTTTTACAATAATATGGACAGGGCTGTTTATTGCATTAGCAAAATATCTTAAGGGGGTTATAGGAAAGATTTTTTACCTCCTTATGTTTATTATAAGTTTTGTGATGTTTCTGACTAATGCTGTATATTATTCTCTCACGAACTTTTATTTTAATTTTTCTCTGCTGGAGCTGGCAAGTGAGGGAAGTTCTTATATAGCTGATACTATAAAAAATACACCGGTTTATGTATATATTCTTGCAATTTTTATATTTGTACTTGCGATTGTGGCGGTAAAAAACATGAAAAAAGGTGAGTGTTTTCAGTGGAAAAAACTTTTAGCTGCAGTTGTAATATTTATATGTCTGCATCTGATTATCCCGGTTACAATGGGAAGCGGAAACAAAAATCTTAAGTGGAACAGCTTTAAAAAAGCAAGAAATGTTTATAATGAATTTAGTGATACAAATAAAAGTATGAAAGTTGCCGGACTTTATGAATATACTTTAAGAAATTTATATATAACTTTTTTAAAGCCAAAGGAAAAGATAAGTGACAGTGACAGAAAATTCCTTAAAAACATATATGAGGCGAAAGATGAGAAAAAGCCAAATAAATATACCGGTATGCTAAAAGGAAAGAATGTGATTTTTTTGCAGCTGGAGGGTATGGATGAATGGCTTCTGACAAAGAAGAACACACCAAATCTATATAAACTCAAGAATGAGTCCATTGATTTTACGGATCACTATTCTATTTATACCGGAGGTGGTTCGACTTTTAATTCAGAGTTTGCTGTGAATACAGGTTTTACGACACCTATTTCATATAATGAAAATGTATATACGTTTAATAAGAATACATTCAATAATACCATGGCGAAACTGTTTAAAAAAGAGGGATATGCAGTCAATGCTTTTCATATGAACAGCAGTGAGTTTTATTCCAGAGGAATAAACTATAAGAGCTGGGGTTATGACAATTATTATGGTCTTAAGGATATACTTGACAGTAAAGATAAAAATGACCTTAGTTATGAGCTTGATAGAAAGCTTATTGAGAATAAAACTTTCTATAATAAGATGTTTAAAGGCAGTGAAAGATTTGTTGACTATATTATATCCTATACGCCACATACGCCATTTACGACTGAAAAGGAAGTTGGAAAGCTTGTAGCTGAGATGAAGTATGGAAAAGGAAAAATTCCAAAACTTTCTGAGGAGCAGGTGGCAGATCTTATGGTTGGTGAAACTGATTATATGGTTGGACTTCTGATGCAGGCTTTAAAGGATAATAATCTATATGATAATACAGTTATAGTGGCTTATGCAGATCATTATCTTTATACCATAAATGACAAGTCTGTGCTTGATAAATACAAAGAAACTGATAATAATCTTATAAATCGTACACCATTTTTTATATGGAGCAGTGACATGAAAGCAGAAAAGATTGACAGGACAAATATGCAGATGAATATTTTGCCTACTGTACTAAATCTTTTTGGTATTGATTACAATAGTAACTATTATATAGGTAAGGATATTCTTTCAAATGACTATAGTCCGTTGGCTTTTTTCGCAGATTCAAGCTGGTATGATGGAAATGCGTATGTAGCTGATGGCAAGGTGACTAATGGTGTAGGAATATCTAAAACTCAGATTGAGAAAAAGAGCAGTATCGTGAGTGAACTTATTAAGAAGAATGATCTTACATTAAAATATGACTTTTTGAAAGATTATAAATAAAAAAGATACAAAAGTATTATGGAGTGGAGAGAATAATGAATATTACAAATGTGTTGTTAAGCATTGGAATTATAGACGATATAGGACATTTTTTAGGCAATATTTATACTCCCAGCCTGTTTTTGTTTACGGCTATCGGGATGTTTATGAAAATATTGAGCATACATAATGTTCCATATATGATAATAGGGCTTTTCTGTACAAGAAAGTTTAAACCGGCTAAGAATAATCACAAATATGCGGTGCTTATTCCGGCTAGAAATGAGGAGCCTGTTATAGGAAATCTTATAAACAGCATAAAAAAGCAGGATTATCCGCAGGAACTCTTAACGATTTTTGTCGTTGCTGACAACTGTACGGATAATACGGCAAAGATAGCACAAGAGCTTGGTGCAATCTGTTATGAGCATAATAATCCTGACGAGAGGACAAAGGGATTTGGTCTTAAGTATCTTTTTGAGCAGATTGAAAAAGATTATGGAATACAGTCATTTGAGGGGTATTTTATATTTGACTCTGATAATCTTTTAAAAAGAGATTACATATCAAGAATGAACGATTCATTTGATGCAGGGGAGAAGATAATCACATCATATAGAAGTACAAAAAATCTTACTGAGGGATGGATAGCATCACTTTATGCAATTCATTGGCTCCGTTCGATAAGACAGCGTCACCGCACAAGATCATTTCTTCATCTTGCTACGAATATTCAGGGTACCGGATTTTTGTTCGCAAATGAGATAGTAAAGGACGGCTGGAAATATACATCACTTACAGAGGATAGATCACTGACAGCCGACTGCGTGGTAAATGGCTATGAGATTTCATATAACAACGATGCGATATTTTATGATGAGCAGCCTACAAGCTTAAAAGTTGCTTTGCGCCAGCGTTTAAGATGGGCTAAGGGACATCTTCAGGCATTTGGGGAAAGTGGCTGGGGATTATTTAAGAATATTTTTATAGATAAAAATACAAAGTGGGAAAAAGACGATACATGGTACAGATTTTTATGGCGTACCATAAGACACAGATTTATGTCGTTTGATACTTTTGCACAGCTTCTGCCCAAACAGATAGTTACCGCATTTAAGTGGCTTTTCTGGAATTTATTTTTATTTCCTTTCACCATTTACAATGCAGGCGGACAGATGTATATATTTAGAAACGGTACATGGCTTTCAAAGCTTGTCAGACAGTTCACGGGAAATGTTACCATAAATCTTGAACCGGGATGGAAGTCATATGCGATATGCGTTTTGCTTGTTATATGGATGAGAATTTTCTACAGAATAGGGATGTATCTTGCAAATATATGGATGGCAATATACATATTTATAATAGAAAGAAAACGAATCCAAAAAGTAAGTTTTTGGAAAAAAGTATTATATTGTCTTACATGGCCTATTTATGATGTGATAGAACGCTATGTAAAATACATAGCGCTCTTTAAGAAAGTCGAGTGGAAACCAATACCACACGAAAGTAAGATAACAATAGACGATATTCAGGAAAATTAGTTCCGGAATGAAACAGTAAATTTGGGGACGAGTCATTAGATTCAAGGACGAATCACTAGATTCTAGGACGAGTCATTAGATTCGAGGACGAATCGTTAGATTCGTCCTGTAATAGTGATGGTTGTTGTTCCCGGTGCTATACTCCAGGCTCCGGTTGCAGGATCCTGTGTGTATGTGGCAGCGGGAACTGTTATTTTACCGGCAACAGTTTCAAAACTTCCTGTAGTGGCATCATATGTGTAGTTGCCTGTTTCAGCCCATGGTGCAGAGTTGTAAGTCACGGAAATATTGTTGAGAGCCGGTGTAAATACATCTGAGATACTAAGCAGATCCTCAGCAGCAGCGGCAGTATTGCCAAAGTTTTCTATTACAAAAGTATAAGTTATCTGACCGTTTTCTGTAATTGTTGTAGGTGAGAGGGATTTGTTTATACTTAAGTTTGTTCCATTTTCAGTAGAAATTGTTTCAGCAGCCGTAACAGGATTTGTAATATCATTGCCTGATATTGATACTGTGTTTGTAATCGTAGAGTCTGTTGACAAAGGAGCAAAGTTGTTTATTTTTGCATCATATATGATAGTAGTATTGCCGCCTGCGGGAACCGTTATATTTGAAAAAGCAAGTTCAGGAATGGTTGTGGCAGCAGGAGCCGCCTGTAAGACACCGTTTATATAGTATTTGACTGAACCCTCAATATAGTCAAGCGGTTTTAAAGTGAGGGCACCAAATGGGTAAGAACCAAGTGTATCAGTGATTGTAAGACCTGATATTGCTGCCTGACTTGAATTTAACAGACTAAGGACATAAGTTATGGTGCTGTTGGCGTTGTAAGTCGGTACAACGGCTGTTTTTGTTGCTGTTAAGGCTTCGATGATTTCTCCGGTAGTGATGTTTGAAACTGTTGATGTTCCATTGTGTGAAAGGGTAGCCTGATTAAAAAAGAGTGCAATAAATTTTCCTCCTGTATATAAATGAAATTAAAGAAGATATATTGCAAAAAGTTGTAATACTCTACTTTTAATAAGAATATATTCATGATTTTTTTGTGTGTTACATAAAACAGATTTTGATTGATTGTTTTTGTTATGTGGTGAAATGCATTTGAGATTTGCATTTTTGTTCGGCAATGAACTGTTACAAAAAAAGTTTAACAATATATAAAATACTATAGTTTTTTCTAAAAAATAATGTTAATATATGTATGTGATTAAAAGATTGAAGGAGATGTTTTCGTGTATGACAGATTGACCAGAAAAGATGTTGAAAAAATGCAGAAGGAGGTAGAAGAAAGAAAACTTGTTGTCAGAAAACAGGCACTTGAGGATGTTAAAGAGGCAAGAGCACAGGGAGACTTGAGTGAGAATTTTGAATACAAGGCAGCAAAGCAGTTCAAAAACAGAAATGAGAGTCGTATCAGGTATCTTGAAAAGATGATAAAAACTGCAAAGATTATTGAAGATGATTCTGATGAAAGTCAGGTCGGATTAAATGATTCTGTTACTATTTACATAGAAGAAGATGATATGGAAGAATGTTTTAAGATAGTAACGACTATAAGATCTGATGCGATAAACAATATGGTAAGCATTGAGTCCCCGATAGGAAGAAGTCTTATGAAGCACAAGGTTGGAGACAGAGTGTATATAAAAATAAATGATTCAGATGGTTATTATGCTGTTATCAGAAATATTGATAAGAGTGATGATGAATCAGAAAAAATAAGCAGTTATTAAGAGAAGACTATAGATAAGAACAGACTATAGAGAAAGAGGTAATATTATGAGTATAAAGTTTAGGAGTGTAAGGATTTATCTTGTGATTCCGGTATTGATACTTGGAATATGCAGTATGGTGTCACTTGCAATGACAGGTGTTTCACTAAGGAGTGTGAGTAATGTAAGCAAAAATATAGCTCAAAAGCAGATAAACAGTGTAAGCTGTCTTGATGCAGTCAAATCAAATGTTATCGAGATGCAAAAGGAAGTAATGTCATATTGTCTTATCACTCAGGATTCACAGCGTGAAAGTGTTGTCAAGAACATAACCGAATTAAAGAATGATACAGAATCATATCTTAAAAAATTGAATACCATGCTCCAGTCGGATGAACTGGAAAAACAGCTTGATACATTAGACGCTAATTACCGGACATATGAAAAAAAGGTCAATGAGATACGAGAGATTGCTTCGACAGATGCTATGACAGCACTTGAGGATGCAAACAGAACACTTGGCAAATATGGTACTGCTGTTGAGAGTATGGCAGATCAAATGATAGCATCAAATGATAAGATAACAAAATCACAGGTAAGAGATTTTTCGGCTAAGAGTTCACGGGCAAATTTAGTTATCACAACTGCATTTATCATGGTTATTATAATTATAATAGCAGTAGTATTATGTATTGAGCTTATTGTCATAAAACCGTTAAAAAAGATAGACAAAGAGCTTGGTGTTATTATAGATGAGATAAATCAGGACAGAGGAGATCTCACAAAGAGAATAAACATTAACAGAAAAGATGAAATTGGCAAAGTTGCGACAAATATCAATGTATTTATAGAAAAACTTCAGACTATAATGCAAAAGATAACATCAAATTCAAAACAGCTTGATGAGACGGTAGGTAATGTTGTAGGTAAAGTAAATACGGCGAATGGAAGTGCCTGTGATATATCGGCTGTTATGGAAGAACTTTCAGCTACAATGGAAGAGGTTGCCGCAACGGTTAAAAATATAGATGAAAATACTGCTGTTGCAAACACTAAGGTTGACAAGATGACGGTTGAGACAGGCAATGTAGTAGATTATTCCAATGAGATGAATGAGAGAGCGATAAAGCTTCAGGAGACTGCTCAGGCAAACAAGGATGAGACAACTAAGATGGTAGGCTCTATTATCGAAGAACTTAAGAATGCGATGAAAGAAAGCAAAAAGGTTGAAAAAATATCACAGCTTACCTCAGATATTTTAAGTATATCAAGCCAGACAAATCTTCTTGCGTTAAATGCCTCTATCGAGGCTGCAAGGGCGGGCGAGGCAGGAAAAGGCTTTGCGGTTGTTGCAGATGAGATAAGAGAGCTTGCAGAATCCAGCAGAAATACGGCAAACAACATTCAGGAGATAAATGAGATGGTTATCTCAGCCGTTGAAGGTCTTATTTCATCATCAAATAAGATTGTTGATTATGTAGATGAAACGATACTTCCTGATTATGATGATTTTGTATCCAGTGGTAAGCAGTACAATGATGATTCAACTCATATAAAAAATATAATGGATGAATTTACCGGATTGTCTAATGATATGCAAAAGACAATAAAATCTATGGTCGATGCCATAAATGGAATTACTAAGGCTGTAGAGGAAAGTGCTGATGGAGTGACAAGTGCAGCCATGAGCGTTGATTCATTAGTTGCAGATATGAATGATGTAAACAAAGAAATGGATATAAATCAGAATGTATCTGACAAACTCAGAAAAGAAACTGAGTGCTTTGTAAAGCTTTGATATTGATGTAAAGCTCAAAATGATATCAATGTAAGGATATAATAAATATTGTTGAACTGTAACAGTTCAGCCTCTCATTTATTACATTCGTAAACCTGCCAGCAAGCTGTCAGTCGCTGCTATGCAGCTTGTGTTTACTTCATTTCATAAATGAAAGGCTATTCAGCCCCAAAAAAGATAAGTCAATAATACATTGAGCAAGCTCATGTATTATTGACTTATCTTTTTGGGGCTGAACTGTTACTAATTTATAATAATTATATTGCAAATTCTTCACTCAGGATACTTTTTTCTTTCATAAAGCATTTATGAAATATACCGTTATCTTTTTCAATTTACAATTTTATTTTCAGAGATTTAAAAAGCTGATAAACCTATGGCTACGCTATATTCCTATACAACATAGTCCATAACTCTATCAGCTTTTTGTTTTTAAAAAATCATCAACTTATTCTTTTTTATAAATATTTCTTAAGTATCTCCACTTTATCAAGCTGCTCCCACGGAAGATTGAGATCATTGCGTCCAAAGTGACCATAAGCTGCCGTCTGCTTGTAGATAGGTCTTCTAAGGTCAAGCATCTTGATTATTCCTGCCGGACGAAGGTCAAAGTTTTCTCTTATTATCCCAACAAGTTTCTCATCTGAGAGCTTTCCTGTTCCAAATGTGTCAACCATTATTGATGTAGGCTGTGCGACACCGATGGCATATGAAAGCTGTATCTCGCACTTGTCGGCAAGTCCTGCTGCCACAATATTTTTCGCAACATAACGCGCTGCATATGCTGCCGAACGGTCAACCTTTGTGCAGTCCTTTCCTGAGAATGCACCGCCGCCGTGACGGGCATATCCGCCGTATGTGTCTACGATTATCTTACGGCCTGTAAGTCCGCTGTCTCCGTTTGGTCCACCTATAACAAAACGACCTGTTGGATTTATAAAATACTTTGTATTTTCATCTGTGAGTTCCTGTGGAACTACAGGGTCAATAACATATTTACGGATGTCCTCATGTATCTGTTCCTGCGAAACCTCAGCAGCGTGCTGTGATGAGATAACTACCGCATTTACATGAACAGGTCTGCCATTCTCGTCATATTCAACAGTAACCTGACTCTTACCGTCAGCACGAAGATAAGGAAGTGTTCCGTCTTTGCGGACCTCCGTAAGTTTCTTTGTAAGTTTGTGTGCAAGTGCGATAGGATAAGGCATATATTCGTCTGTTTCGTTTGTTGCATAACCAAACATCATACCCTGGTCGCCTGCACCGATTGCCTCAAGTTCCTCGTCCGTCATCTGATTTTCTTTTGCTTCAAGTGCCTTGTCAACACCCATTGCAATATCCGCTGACTGTGAGTCGAGAAGAACATTTACCTTACAGGTATCACAGTTAAAGCCTTTCTCATCAGAGTCATATCCGATTTCTCTTATTGTCTCTCTTGCAATCTTTTCATAGTCAACTTTTGCCTTAGTCGTAATCTCACCCATGATAAGCACATAATCTGTCGTGATAGCTGTCTCGCAGGCAACACGGCTCATGGGATCCTGCTCCATAAGTGCGTCAAGTATCGCATCCGAAATATTGTCGCTTATCTTGTCTGGATGTCCTTCTGTTACTGATTCAGATGTAAATAATCTTTTCTCCATCGTATCCTCTTTTCTGCACTGCTCTGTACCTTTCAGTCCGTATCAGGCAGTGCAAAGATACGGCTGTACTCTTATCTTGAGGAAAAAGCGACATATCACTGTGTAGGGTAAAAATGGCACAACCAGCGTTTTGCCCTGGCATCACACTACATTAAGAGCATTTTCCTATGCATTAAAAAAATCCACCGCTACAACTCGATGGACTTGATATATCTCAACTCCTCTTATTGTTCGATTTCTCGCTTAGATTGGCACCTTCCTGTATGGGGTTGCCGTGGTTTCACAGAGCCTTCACTCTCCGCCACTCGGAATAAGAGTATTTATTATTTTATACAAACATAATTATTGTACATCATTTATCAGATAAAATCAAGGAATAAAATTGTACATAAATAATGAAATTATTTGTATTATTTTTGTGTATCTTTTTGATTTTTTCTTTGAAATGTGTTATAATCAATAAATATAATTTTCACTTATAAATGAATACATATTTAGTTTTTAGGAGGTTTTTATGCGAAAAAAACTATTTTCAAGAAATAACTTAGTTAAAGTTTCAGCCATAAGTCTTACTTGTGCTTTGGTATTCATCCCGGTTAGCAGCCACATAAACTCATTGTCTACCGTTCATGCAGACAACAGCGTTTCTATAAGTTCTGTTGATACATCGGACAGTAATGAACAGACATCAGATAACGATGAACAATCTGATGAAAAAACTGCTGACACTGACAACAGTTCAGATAATACAGTTTCAAACACAACAGGCAATAAGACAGACAGTGAGCAGCCGATTTCAGGCAAAAATACTTCACAGTCTAAGAAAACAACCATAAAAAAGACTAATACTTCAACCGCTTCCACTAAAAAAGGAAGCAGTAAAAAAAATACCCAATCAAAAAAGAATAAAAATAAAAATCAGGAGCCAAAACATTACAAACCAATAATAGGCAAGACTGTAACTGTCACAATGAAACATCTTCAGAAAAAATTAAATAAAATTTCTTCTGAGCTTCAGACTGCGCAGTGCAAGGCTTCACGCACGAAACGCGTAATATCATCAAAGAAAAAACAGTTATCTTCAATAAACACACTTAAAGACAATGCCATTGAAGAAACCAACTGTGTAACTGTTTCAGATGTTTTTGAACCATCACAGTCATTAAAATCATATGCTAAACAATATGACTCATCACTTAGCATATATCTCAACCAGAATGTTTCATCAAAAACATCTTCCGATGATAATAGCGTATTACCTGATTTTGAAAAAATTTCCGGACTTATGGATACTGTATCTATAAAAAAGAATATTAAACATTCAAAAAAAGCTATTAAGTCATCAATAAACAAAAATACTACAAAAGTAAAAAATATGCAGAAAAAAATCAAAGATACGAAAAAAGTCAAAAATACAGTTTCAAAATATGTTATTGTTTCAATAAACTCTAATAACATATTTGAACCGTCAAATGTAAGTACAAAAACCTTAAAGAATGCACTTGAGGGAACTAATCTTAAAGAACTTGCACCTGCATTTGTCAAGGCTGAGAAAAAATATGGCATAAACGCCATTGCCATGACTTCAATAGCAGCCCTTGAATCAGGCTGGGGCAAAAGCAAGCGTGCCGTAAAAGACAACAATCTCACCGGTCTCGGTGTCTACAGCGATTCAGCAAAAGGAATAAATGCCGACACCAAAGAAAAAAATATCCTTATGACAGCCGAAAGACTTGCAACACATTACAGTAAACCCGGTCAGACCTTTTATCATGGAACAGGTTTTGACGGAGTAAATAAAAAATACTCGGCATCAAAGACATGGGGATGGAAATGCGAAAACATTGCATTCCGTATTATGAACAAGATAGCAAATCCGGGAATTGAGTCACTAGGATGATTATATTTATGGTAAATAAAAAGAACGAAACAGGCATAAAAAGAAGCAAAAAAAGATATACTTGTAATATCTGATTTAATATGTTATAATTGAGTCAGATATTAAAAGATGGTAGTGCTATATACTGGAACAAAAAACAAAACCTCATAAGGTGCGAACTTATGAGGTTTTTTCTTGTTTTGTTAAAGCAGTTAAGTGTTAAAAGTATATATTTCACATTTTCCTAAAACTTTTCGGCAATTTCACCTTTTTACAACCCTTGAAAGCACTCTTTCCTATCTTCTT
>ERZ824598.281-NODE-281-length-86332-cov-5.090024_pt1 | contig 86332 bp, 69 predicted proteins | sample MGYA00519934_ERZ824598 | MGnify/ENA primary metagenome ERZ824598 (study PRJEB31778, sample SAMEA3449177) | human gut metagenome | biome: human gut; feature: human-associated habitat; material: faeces | place: United Kingdom | collected 2010/2012 ... | reverse complement strand
GTCAACAGCGAGGTCCGTCGGATCCTCGCTGTTGCACTTCGGTGTTGAATCTAAGTTACAAATACTGCCGTTCGCGTGGCGTTTCGCCACTAAAAAACGTGCCAATTTACGACTTTTATTCGTATATTGCACAAGTTTACGCCAGAACAGGGGGAAATATGACAGAATTGAACCGTTATAAGGAACGCCGGTCGGAACGCGTCCGGAGTATGGAGGGACAGAGGCCGGAGGAGGAAGCCCGGGATCCGGGCAGGGCATGTCCCAACTGCGGCTCACGGATAGGAGAAGACTGGGAATTCTGTCCCGTATGCGGAATACCCCTGGTGCCGTGGTGCACGTTCTGCGGTGCCGAACTCCCTCCCGGAGCCGCCGAGTGCCCCGAATGCGGCATGCCCCGCAAAGGTACGGTTTGCCCGCGCTGCGGCACCCTCAACGCAAGGAGTTTCTGCAGGAACTGCAACGAACCCCTTACCAGGGCGGCAAGGCGCGAGGTAGAGAGGGCGCTTGAAGATCCGCTGTTCCTCAGGGCGGCGGAACTTGCCGTGAAACTTGCGGAGGATTTCAGCGAACCCGATACATCCGCGCCCGCGGAACTTCCTCCTGACATACTCAGGCTCAAGGAACTGCTCTCCGCCGTAAAGTTCGGCTCCCCGCAGTCTCCGCAGAAAGACACCCCAGCTCCCGTGGAATCCGCGCCCGTCGCGGCAGTCCGCAGCAGGAGCCGCGAAGAAATGCGCGCCGAATACGAAAGGATGAAGGCCGAGCTCAATTCCATACTCGGCAGGATGACGCCGCCTCCCGGTTCCACACCGCAGCAGCAGCGGAACTACTATTCCGCAAGGAATATTCCGGTACTGAAGAAGATACGCGTGAAAGTCGCGTGGATATGCAATTTCTGCGGATGCTGGCACAATGATCCGGACGAATGCGTAAGGCCGGACCTGAAGGGAAGATGGGTATATGACGACAAGATTGTAATCGAACACAAGGAGCTATGACAGATCTGGACAAGACCTCGCTCGCAGGCGACCTGACCGCCACGGCCGTAGACGGCGGTGCAGGAACCGTCGTCGCCGGCGGCACTATCGTTTCACAAGATTCCGCCGGAACGCCGGCCGCGGCCGCAGGGAAGGACATACAGAGCCTGCAGGCCGGAGAATCTCTCGTAATAGACGGCACCGCATATTCTGTCGAACGGCTCCTCGGCTCCGGTTCCGAAGCGGAGGTCTATGCAGTCTCGACCGGCGGCACACGCTACGCGCTGAAGCTTTACAGGGCCGGGCGCACTATCCGCAAGCCCCTTCTCGACAGGCTTATGAAGCTCAGGGGCAAAGGCGCCGTCGCCGACATACGCTCGCACGGAACGCTGAAGACAGGCAGCGGAGACCGCCAGTATGCCCTTATGGAATGGTGCCAGGGCGGATCGGCCGCATCGCACGACTTCCGTGCCGACGCCGGGGCGGTCCTGCGCATCGTCACCCTCACTGCCCGCAACCTTCACGAACTGCACCGCGCGGGAATACTGCACAAGGACACCAAGCCGGAGAACATACTGTTTGCCGACAACTCGCTGGAACACCCCGTACTGTCCGACTTCGGCATATCGGACATACTCAGTCCGGACGGCAACTCCAACGGACTCCAGTCGAGGACTGCCGCATACGCGGCGCCCGAGGTATATACCGGGGCCTTCAACATAGGAACCGAGCCTCACTCCGTCTTCACCCCGGCTTGCGACTACTATTCGCTCGGCATGACGGCCGTCGCACTGTGGACCGGCATGGATGAATTCCGTTCCCGGCTGCCCGACTCCGAGCAGGAGACCGTAAGGCTGAAGCTAATGCATCGCCTGCCGGTCAGCTTTCCCGAATCGATGCCCGACCCGCTCCGCAAGATAGTGAAAGGCCTGCTGATAAACGATGCAGGAAACCGCTGGGGCTTCGATGAAATCGAGCGGCAGCTCAAAGGCGAAGACGTTCCTCTGATAGAAGGTGCGGGAAGCCTGCACATAGTGTTCGACGCCACCCGTGGTAAGACGGCGCACTCCCCTGCCGAACTCGCAAGGTTCATGCTCGAGGACCAGCAGCTCGGAATCAGCTATCTGTACAGGGGCAGGATCGGCGAATGGCTGAGGAAACCTATGCCCGAGCTCGAGACCAGGCTGGACGAGATCGTCGAAAACAGGTATCCGCACGACAAGGTCGCCGGCCTGTACGACGCCGCCCTCACGCTCGACCCCACGCTGCCGTATTACGACAGGAGCGGCAATCCCCACGAATTCCTGGCCGGGCTGTGCGATGCCGATCCCGCATTCCGCGGCGAGAACCTGGGCAATGCCGGGAACCCCGTCTATATCTACTGCCGCCACCGGCTCGGCGAGGAAAGGACAAAGCACATCTACGAGAAGGTCTCCCGCGCCGCTTCGGACAATTCGTTCCGGGGTTTCGCCGCGGAAACCCTGCTGTGGTGCACCCACGAGACCGACACCCTGGCACATGTATTCTCCGGAAAGAACGACCAGGACGCCGACTGTACAGAGGTCCCGTGCCACACCCCGGCCGAAGTGCTGAAATTCTTTTCGGACTACCGCATCGTCGCGGACTCCGACAAGAAATTCGTGTGCTCCGCAGCCTTCGTGGAAATGCTCCGGCTGTACTCGGACAAGGATGCCCGAAAGATAGAAATGCTGCGCGACGGCATAAACGATTTCCAGAAACTGCACAGGCTGATCATACAGACGCTGAATCCGGCAGCGGACATCAGCCTGCGCTCCGACCCTTCCGACCCGTGGTACGCGATGACAGGAGAAGGGATCGGGAAGATGCTGAACATGGCCTTCAACGCCTACTACGCACTTTTCCAGGCAGACAGCGACAGGATGTACAGGGAATGGGCGCAGACATCCAACCCTTGGAGGAATGTCTGCGACGCTTCCCTTGTGGAACTCCTGGTCAGATCGTTCGACGAAGGCCGCTACAGGTCCTCCTACCTCAACCGTTTCTTCAAGACGAAAGGAAGCCGTTTCGGCTCTCAGGCGGAATGGGCGAAGTTCTGCACCGACTACTCCTCCGACGACAACCGCCGGAAATACGGGCCCTACAACCAGCCTATCGCGATGATGAAGACTGTCTCCGGCTTCGGCCACACACCGGAATACCGCTTCCCGGACGGGACTGTCGTGCGCGACATCGCCGGACTCGACAGGTACAGACGCCGTTCCGGAGCGGCAGCCGCAAGGGTCGCAGTCCAGTGCGGGGCGCTCCATGCCTGGCTGGCCGTCCAGTACCAGGAAAACCCCGGAGCCGACCTCACGCCCAAATACGCCTACGAGAAGCTCACATGCGGGTATGTGGCCAAGCTCGGCGAGTGCTATCCCCTTGACACCTCCTACAAGCGCTACAGGCAGGCCCTCTCCGCCGTAGAAGGAGCCGGAAAATTCCAGCCCGTCCTGCTGCTCGGCTTCGGACAGTATATTCTCATCGCCGTCAGCATGCTGCTGTTCGCCGCCTCCCTGGGCCTGCTCGCGGCCGGCGTCATCGAAAATCCGCCGGGAGAGCTGCCGGAACTCAGAAGACATATCTTCATACTGCTCGTTCCCCCGCTATTCTGCTACCTGCTCGGCCGTTTCTTCGACGGAGACAGGAAGTTCGGAGTGCTCGGCTCGCTGATAATCTTCGCCGCAGGCTCCGGCCTGCTGTATCTGGCAGGCAGGTGGCTCCTCTGGAAGTTCGTCCCCTACCTCGCCCTGGCCGCAATCCTCGCCCTCGCCGCATACTACTTCTTCAGACTCGTTCCGGGCAACGAAGGAGGGCGCGAACTGCGGGCCATGCGTTCGGCTGACTTCGAGCAGAAGGTGCTCGAGCCGCTGCAGTTCGCATTCAGGAGCAGCAACAGGAATTTCAGTTCGTCCGTCACCACCGGAGAACAGTACTATAAGGACAGGTACAGGGGATCCCTCAGGGAGAAGAAACGCCCCCTGATCCTCTCGCTGCTAATCTCGCTGACCATGCTGGCGGACTCCGCACTGGGCTGGGGAATGCTGGACGGAAAGATAGATATTCCTGTCAGGGAGGCCGTCGAGACGCCCGCAGGCGGCGAAGGAAGCAAAGGGAACGGCACGCACGACGCGGAAACCCCTTCTTCAGCCGGGAATCCCGGCAGCGTCGCCGCAGGCACTGCCGCGGGAACCGCTGCCATAGCCGGAACCACATCAGCCGAAGCGGAAGAGATACAGGCAGACAAGACAGCGCACATACAGGAACCGTCAGCCCCCGGAACCTCCGGAACCGAGGCTGCTACCGTACATGAGGCGCCCGTGCAGCAGCGCGAACCCGCCGGTCCGGCCGCTCCTGCAGCTCCCGAGTTCAGTCAGACAGTCTCCGCAGCCGACGGAATCAGCGTATCCTGCGGCAGCCGGCCGACCATAGGTGCGGACGGTGTGTTCAGGTTCACGCTGACGAACAGGAGCGGTGCCGACATGGTTCCCTTCATCGTGATAGAAGAACCGTCCGCCACCGTAGCATCGCGGGCCGAGGCTGTCGACGACCTCGGCAACTCCTACTCCGCAACCGAAGGCAGGATGAGCGTCACCATAGGCGGAGCCACGATGGATGTCTCGCACCGGGATCCCGTATTCCGCATCTCCGACGGACAGACCGTCCAGGGCACCGTGAAAATCGAAGGCCTCGACAGCGGAGCAAGCCGCATCGACATCAGGATCCCCCTGAGGGAATTCGACCCGGACGCCTATCCGTACAGGAGAGGATACATTATATTCAAGAACATAGCGGTCGAGTAAATGAAACACTGCCATAACTGCGACAAGCCCAACAGGCCCGAGGCGAAGTACTGCAAGTGGTGCGGTGCCCTCCTTGACGACGCACCTTCCGCACACGGAAAGACAGGCGGAACGGACGACTTCATCGGGAAAGACAACATCCTGGAGGATTTCGGGAAGAAATATGTCACGGCCTGCCGGCTCGAGGAGGACTTCCGCAACAACAACGGAGAAGATTCCGGCTCCAACCTCAACTGCATCATCACGGGCGACACAGGTACGGGCAAAGCTTTCCTCGCCCGAAAGATCGCCGGCCTGCTGTACGGCTGCAGGCTCAGCGACAGCCCGGAAGCGACGGTGAAGGACGCCTCCGACTGGAACGAATTCAACACCAGACTCGACGACAACCTCGCCGCAATCGGCAGAGGCGTCCTCGTAGTCACCAACTGCCAGAAGCTCGTCAGTCCGGGCGAGAGGATAAGCCAGCTCGACAAGCTCCTCTCGAGAATGGAGCGCGGCGGAGGCCGGCTGCCGATAATCATACTCTGCGGGCTCGAAACAGGCTCCGGCGAACACGAACGCGGCTTCGGAGAATATGTAAGGGCTAACCCGGATATACGCTCGAAGTTCGGATACAGGTTCAGGCTGCTTCCGTTCAACGACATGCAGCTCACCCGGCTCAGCGTAGAGACGATATGCAGCGCAAAGTATCAGCACAAGTACAGTATTTCTCCGGATGCGGAGAAGAAGCTGCGTCTCGTGTTCAAGAAACTCTTCCGCGACAGGAACACCGGCGAGAACGGGGTGCTCGCGCTCAGGCTGGCGCAGGATGCGGTAAGACATGCCTATGCCCGCAAATCCCTGCGCATAGAGGAATGCGACATCGAGGGCGAACCGTTCAAGGCGAAGAGCGAAGAGGAGATCTTCGCGGAACTGGAATCCTTCGTCGGGCTCGACGAGGTGAAGAAGGAGATAAGGTCGATCGTAGACAACATCAAACGCTGCCGCAGGGATCCCGGCGCCAGGCAGAACCGCCTGTCGCACTATACGTTCATCGGAGGCCCCGGCACCGGAAAGACGACCGTGGCAAGGCTCTTCGCGGACATACTCAACAGCCTCGAGGTACTTCCCGGAGGACAGTTCATCGAAGTGAAGCGCAACGACCTGGTGTCGCAGTTCGTGGGCGAGACGGGAAAGCTGACCGAGCAGGCCGTCGACAAGGCAACGGGAGGCGTGCTCTTCATAGACGAGGCATATTCTCTCCGGCAGGACGGCGAAGACAGGTTCGGGCAGGAAGCCGTGGACACGCTCGTCCCGCTGCTCGAAAACCGCAGAGACAAGTTCGTATGCATAATCGCCGGCTACCCCAAGGAGATGAACAGCTTCCTGAGGTCGAACACCGGACTTGCGTCGCGCTTCAGCAAGACCATAGTATTCAAGGACTTCACGGCGGCACAGCTCAAGGAAATCTTCCTGAACCTCCTCAAGGCGGACGGCATGGAGCTCGACGGCGAGGCCGCATCCAGACTCGGCTCCGTGTTCGAGAAGATATTCCTGACAAAAGACGACAACTTCGGCAACGGACGCGTGGTCCGCGAATTCTACAAGGAATGCTGCGAGCGTCAGGGCCAACGGGTGGGAGGCCTTTCGGGCGACGAATACGAGAGGCAGAAAGACATAATGACATGGCAGGACATAGCCGGTGACGATGCCGGTTCGGAACTCGACATAGACCAGGCTCTCGCGCTGCTGGACGGGTTCGTGGGCATGGAAAGCGTCAAGGAGCAGATACGCACCCTCGCCGGAGAGATGCAGCTCATGCGGCGCCGCATCGAACGCGGCGGCAAGGCCGCGATACGCCCGGTCAACATAATCCTGACCGGCAACCCCGGCACCGGCAAGACTTCCGTCGCAAGGGTGCTCGGGAAGGTATTCAAGGCAATAGGCATCTGCAGCGAAGACAAGGTCGTCGAGAAAGAACGCACGGATATAGTAGGCCGCTACATCAACGAGGCCGACAAGGAAATGGACAAGGCCGTCAATGAAGCAATGGGCGGAGTGCTCTTCATAGACGAGGCGTACAATCTCGCTCAGTTCAACGACATGGGACACTGCAGCGACGCCGAAGGCATAAAGGCGCTGGACAGGCTGATGACGAGAATGGAGGACGACAGGGGCAAGTTCGTCGTAATCTGCGCCGGATACAAAGACCGGCTCGAATACATGTTCAAGAACGCCAATCCCGGATTCTCCAGACGCTTCACGCACAGGATCAACATCGAGGACTATAACGCCGAAGAGCTTACGGAGATATTCCGCCGCATGGCCGGAGAGGCCGGTCTCACTCTCGGGACAGGCACCCTCGAGAGAGCCTTGCAGTACTTCCGCCGGCTCGTCACGGAAAAGACGGGCAGGGACTTCGGCAATGCCGGAGAGGCAAGGACTCTGCTCGAGACGGTAAACGGTACGATCGACCGCAGGCTGCGCGGGAAGGACTACGGCACTCTCCCGGATAAAGAGCTGTTCACGATACTGCCCGAAGACATTCCGTTCGAAGAGCCTGAAATGCCCAGCGAAGAAGAGTGCCTCGGGGAGCTCGACTCCCTCATAGGGCTCGACAGCGTCAAGGAGGACATACGCATGATGCTGGACGAGCTGTCCCAGAAGAAGCTCGCAGCCGAAATCGAAGGCAAGGAGTTCGAGAAGGTCGAACTCGACCACTACCTGTTCATAGGGAACCCCGGAACAGGCAAGACCACCGTCGCCAGGCTCATGGGCAGGATACTCCATTCGCTCGGGGCTCTTGCACGGCCTGATGTGCTGGAGGTGAAGCGCAGCGACCTGGTGGCAGGCTATAGCGGACAGACCGCCATGAAGACACGCGAAGTCGTGAACAAGGCCATGGGAGGCGTGCTTTTCATAGACGAAGCCTATTCCCTGTTCCACGGGCCGCATGACGAGTTCGGGCTCGAATGCGTGGACGAGCTCCTCAAACTGCTCGAGGACCGCAGGGGCGAGTTCGTATGCATAGCGGCAGGCTACCCGCGCGAAATGCAGCAGCTCATGGAATCCAACAGCGGGCTGGCGTCCAGATTCAGGAAGACCATAGTCTTCAAAGACTACGACGCCCGACAGCTAATGGAAATCTTCCGCATGATGTGCCGGAAACAGGATTACACCATAGAGCCCGAGGCCGAAAGGGCGCTGACTGAAAAGTTCGCCGGGATCTACGGGAACCGCGGGCCTGAATTCGGCAACGGACGCACCGTAAGGGATGTGTTCAAGGCAGTAAAGGCCGCGGCGTTCCGCAGGACCAGGGCCGAAATGTCTGCCCTTACCGCCAAAGGCGCCGGAAAAGCCGAAGCCTACCGTATGGTGAAGCAAAGACTGATCAAGAAGGAGGATGTAATATGAAATGCCCGTATTGCCACAGCGAGATAGATGACGACAGCCGCTGGTGCGACCAGTGCGGAAAGGCGCTGATGTTCTGCCCGGAATGCAGGACGCCCCGCCGTGGAAGTTCATGCCCCGTATGCGGAGCCGTGCTCGAGAGCGCAGACAGGTTCTTCGCACCCGGAGGGCTGCCGGCCCGGAACGGTACACGCAAGCGTGAGCCGCAGGCCCTGACGCTCGAGGGAGAGGGCATGACCCTCAGGGTCAGGGAAGGAGACTTCGGACGCAGGGGCGGAATATTCCCGGAACTCGCTTCATGCCCCTATGTGTCGGGCAGGCACGGCTCCCTGCGCTTCTTCCCCGATGAAAGCCGCTGGGGAATCTGCGACTGCGGCTCCACCAACGGAACCTTCGTCAACGGATCGCGGCTCGATAAATCCAGCTGGCATTTCCTTTCTCCGGGCGACAGGCTCCGTATAGCGACACTCGAATTCACTGTCAAAGATACCACGAGATGAGGCTCGATATCTTCTGTTCTTCCGTCGCCGGAAAGGTACGCCGCAAAAACGAGGATATGCTTGCGGCAGGCAGGCTCCTTGTCAGGGACGGCCAGGCACGGCTATGGTACTCGACCCGGGACGCAGAACCTTTCATGCTTGCGGTATCGGACGGCATGGGAGGCCACGGATGCGGCGATACTGCAAGCAGCCATACGCTCGGCCGTCTGAGCTCGGCATTGTACGGCAGGCTGTCCGGAGCGGAGAGGCTGGAACAGGATATAGTCGACGCGATAGACGGAATAAGCGCACGCCTGAACAGAATGTCAGACGACGCAGGACTCGAAAGGCCGATGGGATGCACGCTCTCCGGACTGTTCTGGGCCGGAGAACGGATATTGCTCGTGAATATAGGCGACAGCCGCACATACAGGTTCCGGGACGGCATACTCAGAAGACTCACCCGCGACCAGAACCTGCTCGAGCGCGACATGACGCCGCTCCCGAGGGGCAAAGCACTGTACAGCTGCATAGGAGGCGGAATATATCCCGACATCTCCGTTACCGACATGAGCGGGAAAATCCATGACGGCGACCGTGTAGCAATCTGTTCGGACGGCCTGAGCGACATGCTCGACGAAGACCTTATCGAGAGCCTGCTCGGAGAAGGAAGCGTGTCCGATGCCGGCAGAAGGCTTTCCGACGCGGCCCTCGACGCAGGAGGAAAGGACAATATAAGCCTGATCGTAGCGGACATCCTCCCGTCACGGGAGCAGCGGCAGGAATAATACACAACCCAAGACTGTTATGACCATAGATTTCAACTCAATCGACGAATCCGTCCTTCCCGCTTTCAAGGGCGGAGAGAAGGCCCTGAGGGCCAGGATGTTCAAAGACCCGCTCAACACCGTGCTGCGCGGTATCCTCGAGCCGGGCGCCTCGATAGGCATGCACACCCACGATACCGGCTGCGAATTCATACTGGTGCTCAGGGGCAGGGGCAGCGTGATATGCGACGGGCAGAAGGCTCCCCTGCGGGAAGGAGAGCTGCACTACTGTCCCAAGGGCCACAGCCACAGCCTGCTCAACGACTCGGACTCAGACCTCGAGTTCCTCGGAATAGTGCCGCAGCAGTAATGTATTTTCTGCGTGTCTGTCCAACGTTTTGCACAACTTTTGCATCTCTAAACTGGTTTTGCAACACGAATGAAAAACGTCAGACAGATATGAATATCAGAAAATTTTTCCTGGCAGTCCTTCCCCTTGCGGCGCTCGCCCTCGGCTCATGCAGCAAGGAGGGGACAAGGCTTTTCGAAGGCGGCTATACCTACAAGCTCAGCGGAACAATCGATGTGGAGAGGGTATCGGTGACGGGCACCGGGACGGCGCAGGACATCCTGACGCTCAGCATACCGGACGAGAGCGGGCAGATGTACATCCTGAACAAGGACGACGGCATGGACCGCGTGCTGATAACGATGAACGCGATGCTCGGCAGCGCGAACACCATGGAGGGTACCGCCCGTGACGGCGTCATCACGCTCAGCCCGAGCCGGCGCCACCAGCAGGTCATGGATGAGCTGGAGAGCATCAAGTTCGAGGTGGAAGTCACGGGAGAGGGCAGGAAATACGACGATGTCGTCGTATTCGAGCTCAGCTACGACGGGCAGGCCGAAGGGACCCGGTACAACTACCGTATAGTCGATTCCGATATCGAATGCATCGCAAGGGAGAACTGATCATGGACATCATCAGAAGACATATTCCTTCGCTGAGGAGCTCAATGGCCATACCGGCGATACTTCTGCTGTGCACCGCCGCGCTTTCAGGCTGCAGGGACGCCCGGCAGGACGAGACCTCCTCAGAGGCAATCAAGGTAAGGGTGCTCGAAGCCGGAAAGACTCCGGTAAGGTCGGCCAAGAGCTATGTCGGCACGGCCAGGGCGTCCAAGTCCGTCGTACTTACGGCGCCCTTCCCCGCCAAGGTGGTCGCGATAGAAGTCAGCGAAGGCCAGAAGGTTCGCGGCGGGCAGCTTCTGGCGAGGCTGGAGTCCGAGAACGTCGAGTCCACTCTCGCGGCAGCCGAAGCCACGCTCCTGCAGGCGCAGGACGCATACGACAGGCTCAGCTCCGTCAAGGAGTCCGGCAGCGTGGCCCAGGTCAAGGTGGTCGAGGTAGAGACCGCCCTGACCAAGGCCGAGTCCATGGCGGCCGTCGCCAGAAAGGCCAAGAGCGACTGCGAGATCCGAGCCGCATACGACGGCACAGTCGGCAGCATATATGTGGCTGCTTCCGAAGATGTCGAAGCCATATCCCCCCTCGTGCAGATAGTCGATACCGATTCCCTCGAAATAGTGATTCCCGTTCCGGAGACCGAGATCGCGTCCATGCGCATAGGCTCACGGGCGGAACTGACCGTTCCAGCCCTGGACAACGCAGAAGTCGAGGCTGTCCTCGTCCGCAAGGGAGTGGTCGCATCGGAGATAGCCCATAACTACGACTGCGTGCTGCGCCCCGTCACTCCACTGGAGGGACTGCTTCCGGGCATGGCCGGCAAGGTACGCTTCTTCTCCGAAGACTCCGAGGGAGAGATAGTGATCCCCGCATCTGCCGTCCGGACGGATTCGGAAGGCAGGTTCGTATGGAGCGTAGACGAGGGTGGCAAAGTATCGAAGACAAGGGTCACCGTCGGCGGATTCGCGTCTGACGGCGTGGTCATCAGCAGCGGACTGTCCGGGTCGGAGCGCATCGTCACTGACGGCGCATCTAAAGTCAGCACCGGAATGAAAGTCGAAATAATCGGGTAGTCCTATGCCGAGCGGTGAATCAAAGGAAAGGCGCGGGGCCGTCACCAACATAGTCCGCGGTTCGATCAGATACAAGTCCATATTCAGGCTCGTGCTGGTCGTTTTCGGCATAGTAGGCATAGTCGGCCTTGCGAAGATGAACAAGGACGAGCTGCCCACCTTCGAAATCACCCAGGGGCTCGTCGCCGCCGTATATCCCGGCGCGGATGTCCGGCAGGTGGAGCAGGAGGTCGGGGAACCCCTGGAACAGATGCTGTTCACCTTCTCCGAGGTCAACAGGGAGACCACCAAGGTCGTCTCCAAGGACGGGATGTGCTACATTTATGTAGACCTGCTCTCCCCTTCCGCCAAGAAGGACGAGGTCTGGTCTAAGATCAAGCTCAAGATAGACAGCTTCAAGTCCAGCCTGCCGGCGGGCGTGCTCGCAGTCGTCGTGATGGACGACTTCAGCGCGCTCACCAGCGTGCTGGTCGCCATGGTCTCCGAAGACAAGGGTTACTCCGAACTTCAGGAGTACGCCGACGACTTCTGCGACCGTCTCAAGAAGATACCTACGCTCTCCAACGTATCCGTATCCGGCCTGCAGCAGGAGGAGATAGCCGTCGAGATAGACCCCGAGAGGCTCGCGGCCTACGGTATCTCTCCCGCGTCGCTCGTCTGGAACTACCAGACTTCGACGCTCCAGGCGCTCGGCGGCAGCTTCACCACCGACTACGCGAACTCCCCGATACATGTCCCCGGGACCGTATCGACCGAAGAGCAGCTGTACAACAAGATAGTATACAGCTCTCCCGACGGGGAGGTGCTGCGTCTGCGCGACATAGCGACGGTCGAGAGGCGCCATGCCGCGCCGAGCTCACTTGCCGAGTACAACGGCACCCCGGCCGTGATATTCTCGATAGAGATGAGGCCCGACAACGACATCGTGAGCTTCGGAAAGGAGGTCGACAGGGTAATGGCGGAGTTCGAGGCCGGGCTTCCCGACAGCGTCACGCTCAGCAAGATCACGGACCAGCCCAAGGTGGTCGGAAGTTCCGTGTGGTCCTTCCTGCGCGACCTCGTGATCTCCATGCTCGTGGTCATAGCCGTGATGCTGCTGCTCTTCCCGTTGAAGTCGGCGCTGATAGCCAGCTCGGCCGTACCGGTGTGCACCGCGATAGCGCTCGCGATAATGTTCCTGACCGACATACCGCTGAACACGGTGTCGCTCGCGGCGCTGATAGTGGTGCTGGGCATGATCGTCGACGACTCCGTCATAACCATGGACGGCTACATGGACAAGATAGGCCGCGGCATGTCCCGCATGCAGGCGGCCTGCTCGAGCGCACAGGAGCTGTTCATGCCGATGCTCATAGCGACTTCGGCCATTTCGCTGATGTTCTTCCCCGCGAAGAAGCTCATCACCGGCTATCTCGGAGAGTTCGTCGGCACCTTCCCCTGGGTAATAGCGTTCTCGCTGATGACTTCGCTGGCCTATGCGGTGCTCGTCGTCCCCTCGCTCGAGGTGAGGTTCATAGGACAGAGCACGCCCGACAGGGAGAACTTCCTTTCGCGCATGCAGGCGAAACTTTTCGTCGGCATGCAGAAAGGCTATGAATTCCTGCAGATCAAGTGCTTCAGGCACCCGTGGATAACCGTCGGCATCGGCGTCGGCACCGTCGCGCTCGGTCTCGTCATGTTCTCGCAGAGCAGCATACAGATGATGCCCATGGCCCCGAGGCCCATATTCGCGGTCGAAGTGTACCTCGACCCCTCCTGCGGGCTCGACAGGACGCAGAAGGTCGCCGATTCGCTGTCCACCCTGCTGCGCAGGGATCCGCGCGTGGTGTCCGTCACCGAGTTCATAGGCACGGGCACTCCCCGCTTCCATGCGACCTACGCCCCCGTACTGCCGGGGCCGAACGTCGCGCAGCTGATCGTGAACACCAAGTCGAACCTCGCAACAGAGGAAGTGCTGAAGGAGTACGAATCCGCATACGAACACATTTTCCCCGAAGCGTACATCCATTTCAAGCAAATGGACTACCAGGGCACCTCGACCCCCGTGGAATTCAAGGTCAGCGGCGACGACTATGCAGAGGTGAAGGAGGTCGCCGACCGGATCGAGGCCTACATGCACACGCTCGACGGACTCAAGTGGGTGCACAGCGACGCGGACTTCATGACCTCCGCGATAAGGCTCGACCTCGACGGCGACCAGGCCTCCAGGCTCGGAGTCAACAGGAGCATGATGAACCTCTCGCTCGCCGGCTCGACGGCCGGGGTTCCCCTGATGACCGTCCGTGAAGGCAATTCAGAGATTCCGGTGCGCCTGTACGGGAGCATGCTCGGCCCCGACAGCGGATACGACGAGATAGGCAACACCCTCGTTCCAACCTCGCTGCCCGGAGTAATGGTGCCCCTGCGGCAGGTCACGCAGATGTCACCCGAGTGGTTCCCCGAGAGCCTGTGCCGCCAGAACGGACAGACCTGCATCTCGGTCGGAGCCGACACCAGGATAGGCGCCGGCCAGCCTGCTATCTCGAAGAAGATAGAGCGCTACATCGAGAAGAACATAGAGCTTCCCGAGGGAGTCAGCGTCACGGCCGGAGGCCTGAGCAGCACGAACAGGGCCATAATACCCGAAATCGTCATGGCCTTCTTCGCCGCGGTGGCCGTGCTGTTCTTCTTCCTGCTGCTCCACTTCAAGAAAGTGTCGCTGGCGGTGCTCACGATAATCCTCAGCTGCCTGTGCCTGTTCGGAGCGTTCTTCGGGCTCTGGATTTTCAAGCTCGACTTCTCGATGACGGCGGTGCTCGGCCTCATAAGCCTCGTCGGCATCATAGTCCGCAACGGCATAATCCTCTTCGAATACGCCGAGGAACTGCACTATGTGAAGAAGATTCCCCTCAAGGAGGCCGCGGAGGAGGCCGGCAAGCGCAGGATGCGCCCTATCTTCCTGACCTCATGCACCACAGCCCTCGGAGTGCTTCCGATGATACTCAGCGGCGACCTGATGTGGATGCCCATGGGTGTCGTGATATGCTTCGGAACGCTGCTCTCGGTGCTGCTGATAACATTGATAATGCCTGTCTCATACTGGCTGATTTTCAGAAGACACGATGCTAAGATTTCCAGACAACAATAGACTATACCTGGCCGCTTTCGTGCTGATGCTCGGCGCGGCCGGAACCGTGCCCGAGGCCGCTGCGCAAGGTGCGGAGGGAGCCGTCGTGCTCACGCTCGACGAGTGCCTACGGGCGGCAGGAGAATCGAACGCCGACATACGCGGGGCGGCGCTCGACCTCCGTGCGGCCGAACTCCAGCGCGAAGAAGCATTCGCGGAGTATTTCCCGAGGGTGAGCGCCACGGGCTTCGGATTCTACTCGCTCAATCCTCTGCTCGACATCGGCATCAAGGATATACTCGGAGACAACGAACTCAGCAACAACCTCCAGGACCTGATCACCACCGCCGGAGCAGAATTCGGCATCCCCCCGCGGTACACGGCGATGCAGCACGGCTACCTTCTCGGAGTCGTAGCCATGCAGCCGCTCTATGCCGGAGGCAGGATAGTCAACGGCAACCGCCTCGCCGAACTCGGAGTCAAGGCCGCGGGACTCAGCGCGGACATGCAGAAGAGGAAGACCCTCCAGGGAATAGAACAGGCATGGTGGCAGGCGGCTTCGCTCGAAGACAAGAAAGTCACCCTGGAGCGCGTGATATCGATAATGGAAGAGCTCAAGTCGAGCGTCGACGCCGCAGTCGGGGCGGGGCTTGCCGCAGAGACCGACGCCCTGCAGCTCGAACTCCGCAGCTCCGAGACCAGGGCCGCGCTCAGGCAGGTCGAAAGCGGGCAGAAACTCATAAAGATGAGCATACTCAACTCCGCCGGAATCGAATACTCCCTGCTGCGCAGCCTCTCGGACGAAGACCGGCCGTACATAGACGACATCAGCCTCGACTTCTCGTCCGACGAGCCGCTCAGCCCCGAGCACTACAGGAAGGACGAACAGGAGATAGTATCCTCGCTCGCCGAGAGGCAGCTGCTCGACCTGCAGGTAGACGCGAACAGGCTCCAGAAGAAAATGGCCCTCGGAGAGGCCCTCCCCCAGGTAGCGGTGGGAGTCGCCGCCGGGTATTCCGACTTCCTCGGCAGAGGCCGTGCGGACGCGCTTGCCGTGGCCACGATTTCAATTCCGCTCTCCGACTGGGGCAAGACCTCGAAGAAGGTGCAGAGGCTCCAGACCCAGGTCCAGAAGGCCGAGGAACAGAGGGACTATCTCGACAGGCAGCTCTCGCTTAAGGTCGCCTCGCTGTGGGTGGAACTCGAGGCCAGGTACGACGCGCTGCTCAACTCGGAGGAGTCGCTTGACATCGCGACGCGGCTCTTCGAAGTGGCGCGGCAGAACTACGCCGCCGGGCTCATAGGGATTAGCGACCTGCTGACCGCCGAGGCCTCGTACAGGCAGGCGGCGAGCGAACGCGCAGATGCGCTGATCGCCTACAGGAATGCCGTCAAGGCATATCAGGAGCCCGTCGTCAGCCTTACCTCGTAAAGGCGCGGCCAGTATTTCCCGGTAAGATATATCTTCCCGTCGCGGGGGTCGTAGGCGATGCCGTTGAGCACGTCGGTACGCGGCCCGCGCAACGCGTCGGGAAGCAGGCCCGAGCAGTCCACGGTCGCCTCCACGGTGCCGTCCTCGGGGTTGATTATCACTATCATGTCGGTCAGATAGACATTGGCCCATATCTTCCCGTCAATCCACTCGAGCTCGTTGAGATTCCGCACGGGACGGCCGTCGAGCCGGACATCGAAGCTGCGCTGCAGGTTCAGGGAGGCGTCCAGCACATAGATGCGCGAACTTCCGTCCGAAGCATAGAGGGAGTGGGCGTCGGTGGTGAGCCCCCAGCCCTCGCGCGGATACGAATAGGCCTTCTCGTACTCGAGAGTAGCCGCGTCGTAGACATACGCCACGCGGTTCGTCCAGGTGAGCACATACAGCTTGCCGTCGAGGACGGCCGAGCCCTCCGCGAAGTAGCGCTCGGCGAAGTCGAGCTTGCGCAGCGCCTTTCCCGTAGCCAGGTCGACCGTGCGTATCGAGGACTCGCCGTACTGCCCGGTGGTCTCGTAGAGGGTTCCGCCGTAGAAGAACAGCCCTTGGGTATAGGAACCCGTATCGTGCGGATATTCGGCGACTTTCTCTATCCTGTACTCCTCCACCCTGGCGCTGCACGCCTGGCTGAGGACGAGCGACGCAAACACTGGAAGCAGGAACTTTACGGTATTTCTCATGACTTTCGGTTTTTCTGTCCGCAAATTTAGGATTGATTCCGGTGTATGACAATATTTTTTCCTATTTTTGCCGCAAAAGCGGTGAAGAATACAGTGTAAGATGCTGGTTTTGGAACAACTCATAGTCGACACCCATTCGGATTTCTCGCCCTGGGCTGAAGTAAACGCAGGCTTTCTCGACGACAGGAGCTTCGCCATCGAGCTCGTCTTCGAAGGCACGCACCCGGACTACAGGCTGCTGGCCATAGTAAGTCCCGAGGACGCGCAGAGAATGGCAGGCAGACTGGGCGTAGGTCTCACGCAGCTGCCCGAGACTATATACGATCACTTCGGCGAAGAATGCGAGAGCCCCGAATCTACCGGCACCCATGTAGAGAATGTCTTCAACGACATCCTGAACTTCGTGATCAGCCACGGAGCGCACTACAGGATAAGAAAGGAACTGATCCATGCAGAATAGACTGCACATAACGGTCCGGCTCTGCCATAGGGGGGGGGTAGCTTCCTCCCTTAGGCCGCAGACTACATACAACTGCCCGGAATACGGGCCGACCCGGAGACACATCCGGCGCAAGCACAGCGCTTCGCCATGTGTCTCCGGGCTTTTCCATACCCTCTCCCGGGGCGTTCCCGACAGATACATGAACAAACCATACATGAATATATGAACAGTACAAAGAGAACCATAGCGGCCGCCGTCTGCGCCTTATTCCTGCTGCTGCCCTTGACGGCGCAGGAGAAGGCAGGAGAAGGCTGATACGGTCTACACCTTCCGCTTCATGCCGGACAGGGATATGTTCTATACCCCCTACGGCGGCAACGATGCGGAGCTGGAAAGGCTCCTGCAGTGCGTGGAGCAGCGCAGGGCTGACATCCTCTCCGGAGAGACTCCGCTCTATGTCGACGGCTATTGCAATGCCTTTGACGGCGAGGCCGAAAACCTCGCCATGGCGAAGACCCGCTCCAACCGCGTGAAGTCCGAACTGATTGTACGGCAGAAGCTGAGCGAGGAGTGCTTCATTACGGAGAACCATTCCGGAGGCGGCGACTATGTGACCGTGCGGATAGTCATCCCTGCGGAGAGGGACGAGGCGGAGGAAGCGAGACTGGCCGCCGGGCTGGAGTGCGGGCATCTACGGAGGCTACTGAGGTGTTTTTGAGGCGACTAAAGAACAGGTGTCTCCGGAAAATGTGCCTCTGAATAGCCTGCAAGGCCGATTTTGCAAAATCCTCGGTTCCCAGGTTTTTACATCATGCCGGGCAGCCGTCGCTTCCGACCAACCTTGTCATTCACTCATGATTCATCATGAATTTGGTCGGCTGGACCAATTTTATATTCCGGATGCTATCCTCCTGCAGGATATCGCACAGTCTGTCAGGGCACGCATTTCCAACTAACTCTACTGCTGCCCCATTTCAATCAGAGGAAGAACCCGATTGGGACAATTATGTTTCTCAATGAATCAGTGCATCCAAATCACTGCTCAGAAAATCTTCCAATGACACACCGGATGTTCCCACAACAAACGAAAGCTTCGGCTGGAAAGCTTTTACAAATTTGGGAAGCCCGCTGTTCATCCCCCTTCTGCCACTTTTAACTTCAATGGCGACGCTTTCACCACCGTTCGCAATGATAAAATCCACTTCATCGTCACCTTCACGCCAATAATACAATTGATAGTCCAATTCTTCGGCCATGCTCAGCAGATAGGCTCCGACTGCACTTTCAACCCACCTACCCCAAACCTTCGGGTCTGTCCGGTCTTTCTCAAAGGTCTGCCCCCTATAGACTGTCATCAATGCGTTGTTATACACCTGATATTTGGGTATCGAGTTGTATTTGCGTGCGTCATCCCTGGCATACTTCTGCAAGGCGGCCAACAAAGAACATTGATTTAAAATCTCCAGGTATCCGGCCAATGTCGTCACATTGCCGGCATCCTGCAATTGCCCGATCAATTTGGTCAACGACAAGATTTCGGCAGAATATCCGCATCCCAGCTCAAAAAGCCGCTTCATCAACGCAGGCTTATAGATGTTCGAAGTCATGATGACATCCTTATCGATAGCGGGCGCCACAAGTGAATCCTTCACATATTTCTTCCAACGCCGTTCGTTTCTTATCAAATGTGCCGGGCCGGGATAGCCCCCGAAATATACATACTCGTCCAATGTAAAGCCGAATGCGTCCCGCATTTCCTGATAACGCCAATGCCCTAACCTGATCAATTCATATCTGCCTGCCAAGGACTCCGTCAGGCCTTTTTTCAGCAACAGGCGAGAACTGCCTAAAAGCACCACTTTCAGGTTTACTCCCTTTCGGGTATCTTCATCCCATTCCTTCTTTACAGCCTCGCTCCAGTTGGCAATCTTCTGGATTTCGTCAATAACCAGCAGATATTCTTTCTCCTTGCGAAACAGCATTGCCGTACGGGCAGAGTCCCATACCCGCCTTATCCAATCAGTATCCTTGGCGTCAACCCCGTCAGCCACTTCCACAGCATAAGCAAGCTCGATCTGTCTGAGCACCTGGTTGACTAAAGTAGTCTTCCCTACCTGCCGAGGTCCGGCGATGACTTGTATGAATTTACGGGGCTCTTCAATCCGCTCCTTCAACGTAGTATATTGTCTCCTAATATATTCCATTTTATAAATATTTCAAAACATGTAATTAAAATGTTCAAAATTAGCGCCGAAAATGTTCAAATGTCATTTCAAAAATACACAAATGCCACTATATATCAAAGCCTCTGGATAGAAAAATTACATGGGTAGAGTCAACGAGCAAGTGCGACGCCGGTACAAATAAATTTGCCCGGTTCGGGGCTTTTCACTATCTTTGTAGCCCGTATGAATACGAAGTTTATATTTGTTACGGGAGGAGTGGCATCGTCACTCGGCAAGGGCATCATCGCCGCATCGCTTGCCAAACTGCTCCAGGCACGCGGCCTGAGAGTCACAATCCAGAAGTTCGACCCCTATATCAACATCGACCCCGGTACGCTGAATCCGTACGAGCACGGCGAGTGCTATGTCACGGAGGACGGTGCCGAGACCGACCTCGACCTCGGACACTACGAGCGCTTCCTCGGCGTGCACACTTCCAAGGCCAACAATGTCACCACCGGCAAGATCTACCACACGGTGATAACCAAGGAGCGCGAGGGGGCGTACCTGGGCCGCACCGTACAGATAGTCCCGCACATCACGGACGAGATCAAGCGCCGCATGCTGCTGCTGGGCAAGACCGGCGACTACGACATAATCATCACCGAGGTGGGCGGCACCGTGGGCGACATGGAAAGCCAGCCTTTCATAGAGGCGATACGCCAGCTCCAGTGGGAACTGCCCGACGAGGACTGCATGTGCATACACCTTACGCTCGTCCCCTACCTCAGCGCCGCCAAGGAACTCAAGACCAAGCCCACGCAGCACTCGGTGCAGATGCTCCAGCAGGGCGGGGTCCAGCCCGACGTGATAGTATGCCGCACCGAGCATCCCCTCTCCGCCGAGCTCAGGAAGAAGGTCGCGCTGTTCTGCAATGTCAAGCCCGGCCACGTAATCCAGTCTATCGACGCGTGGAGCATCTACCAGGTGCCTCTCAACATGCACGAGGAGCATCTCGACGAGCTGGTTGTGCGCCACTTGCAGATAGACAACTTCGCGCAGCCCGACCTCAGGGAATGGAACAAGTTCCTCGAAAGGCTCAAGCATCCCAAGCACAGCCTCGACATCGCCCTCGTCGGCAAGTATGTGGAGCTGCAGGACGCATACAAGTCGATACTCGAATCGTTCGTGCACGCCGGCGCCGTGAACGAATGCAAGGTGAACGTACATACGATACAGAGCGAGACCATACATGACGACAACGTTGCCGGACTCCTCGCCGGAATGAACGGAGTGCTGGTCGCCCCGGGCTTCGGCGAGAGGGGCCTCGAGGGCAAGATCACTGCCATAAAGTACGCGAGGGAGAAGGGCATCCCCTTCCTCGGAATCTGTCTCGGAATGCAGATGGCCGTGGTAGAGATCGCCCGCGACGTGCTCGGATATAAGGACGCCGCATCCACCGAGGTCGACGCAAAGACCACGCATCCCGTGATAGACCTTATGGAAGACCAGAAGTCCACCACGATAAAGGGCGGCACGATGAGGCTCGGAGCATTCGAGTGCGCGCTCCAGAAAGGCTCGCTCATACATGAGATTTACGGCAAGGACCGCATATTCGAGCGTCACCGCCACCGCTACGAGTTCAACTCGGAATACCTCCAGGACTTCGAGAAGTCGGGGCTCAAGGCCACGGGCCGGAACCCCCAGACCGGTCTCGTGGAGGTGGTCGAGCTCGAGGGACATCCCTTCTTCATCGGCGTGCAGTTCCACCCCGAGTACAAGAGCACCCCGGAACATCCCCAGCCGCTGTTCAGCGCTTTCGTCAAAGCGGCGATAAAATACGGAAACAAATGACGGCAAGGACAATCGCCTTATGCTTAGCCCTGTCTTCGCTGATATCTTGCGCAGACAGGGCTGCGCTTTCCTCTCCCGACGGAAAGCTCACCCTGAATGTCTATACCACGGCCGAGGGACAGCTCGGCTTCGACCTCATGAAGGACGGCACTCCCCTGCTGCCGGACTCACGCCTCGGACTGGAGACAGACCTGCGCAGCTGGGACGACAGCCTCGAGATAGCCGGAATCTCGGACGAGCAGAGAATCGTCGAGTCATACGCCATGCCCACGGGCAAGCGCAGGCTCTGCTCGAACGAATTCTCGCGCAAGACCTACACCGTGCTCAACGCCGACGGCGACTCGCTCCTCATAGAGTTCATGCTCGCCGACGACGGAGCAGCGTTCCGCTATGTCGTCCCGAACGCCCTGCCCGGCGAGAGGGTTACGGGCGAGAGCAGCGCATACCGCATCCCCGACGGGACGAGACGCTGGATACAGACCTACGAGAGGGACGGCTACGAAGCCTTCTATCCCCTCGCGACCGACGGCGCTCCCCGTGGGAAATGGCGCCCCGCCAGCCTCTGGGGCTACCCTGCGCTGGTGGAGCCGTGCGAGGATGTGTTCGTGCTGCTCAGCGAGGCCGACATCAGGCGCGGCCACTGCGGCTCATATCTCGACAACGGAGAGCAGCAGACCGTCTACAGGGTCGTCCCGGCAGACAGCTGCGCCACGAGCGCCGGAAGCAGCTGGGAGTCTCCCTGGAGGGTGATGATAGCCGGCTCGCTGGCGCAGGTGGTCGAATCGACGCTGATTACCGACCTCAGCCCCGAATGCGTGCTCGAGGACACCGGCTGGATAAGGCCGGGCATCGCCGCATGGATCTACTGGGCGCACAACCACGGTTCGCAGGACTACCGCCTCGTCACGCAGTACATAGACCTCGCGGCCGAAATGGGCTGGCCGTATGACCTGATAGACGCCGAATGGGACAGGATGCGCGGCGGAGACATCGAAGATGCGCTCGCCTATGCAAGGCAGAAAGGCGTAAGGCCCATAGTATGGTACAACTCCAGCACCAACTGGATAAACGGTGCCCCCACGCCCTACTACAGGCTCAACGATCCCGAGGACAGGCGCAGGGAGTTCCAGTGGCTGCGCGACAACGGAGCCGCCGGAGTCAAGGTCGACTTCTTCCGCGGCGACAAGGTCGAGGACATGGACTACTATCTCGACATACTCGAAGATGCGGCGGACTACTCCCTGACCGTCAACTTCCACGGGGCGACGCTTCCCCGCGGCTGGCAGAGGACCTATCCCCACATGGTGAGCGTAGAGGCGGTATACGGTGCCGAATGGTACAACAACACGCCGCTGCTCACGACCGAGGCGGCAAGGCATAACGCCACGCTCCCGTTCACGCGCAATGTCGTAGGCCCCATGGACTACACTCCCGGAACCTTCAGCGACTCGCAGCATCCGCACATCACGACCGACTGCCACGAGCTCGCCCTCACGATACTGTTCGAATCAGGCATCCAGCATATGCCCGACAGGCCTGAAACCTACCGATCCCTGCCAGGCAAGGTGCGCTCGCTGCTGGGCACGCTGCCCTCCGCATGGGACGACACCCGCCTGCTCGCGGGCTATCCCGGCGAATATGCGGTAATCGCCAGGCAGAAGGACGGGAAATGGTATGTCGCAGGCATAAACGGCTCCGACGAGAGCCGCAGCATATCGCTGAGCCTCGCAAGGCTCGGCACATCCGGCCGGGCAGAGCTGTACCTCGACACCGAGTCGGGCAATGGCTTCGACATATCCGCGAAGGACATCGACAGCGGCGACCCTGCCGCTGCGGCAATGGAGCTCGAACTCCTTCCCAGGGGCGGCTTCGTCATGGTGATAGGGTGAATATAAAAAGAAATGAGTTGTGACCTCACGGCAACAACTCACACTAACCACATAATTAATAACACTAAAACTAATAACCAATAGGCTGACGGACCAGAACGGTCACTTACTCAACCCGAATGCAAAGGTACAACAAATATTTTATTCTGCAAATTTTTTCGTAAAAATTTTTTGAAAAAATATTAATAAATATTTAACATATTGATTTTCAATAGATTACACCGACAAAATTGTTTTGAATAAAATTTATTTATTGCGCAGAGAAAACTCTCGGGAACTTTCCTGAAGCCCTGGAGGGCATATCTTCCGGATCTGCGGCAAGGCCGTAACCGGATTGTAACACAGGAAAATTTAAAAAAATACTATTTTTGCAGGCAAATATCCTGATATGACTACACAGACAGCCCGGATCATCGACAGCATAAGCGTCTCCCTCAACGCGGGAGGCATGAACACTATCAACATAGTTCTGGCATTCGTTATGTTCGGCGTCGCATTGGGCATAAGGCCGAAGACATTCATCGAGGTATTCAAGAATCCCAAGTCGGTGCTGCTCGGAATGCTCTGCCAGATAGTGCTGCTGCCGCTGTTCTCCTTCCTGCTGGCCCTCGCGTTCGGGCAGTCGATAAGCTGGACCATGGCAATGGGCATGATACTGGTGGCATCCTGCCCCGGAGGCAACATCTCCAACTTCATGAGTTCGCTCTCGAAGGCCAACATCGAGCTGTCGGTCAGCCTCACGGCGATAAGCACCGCCCTTGCCGTCTTCACCACCCCGTTCAACTTCTGGCTGTACGGCAACCTGTACCTCAGGTTCGCTGACATAGCATCGGAGGTCCCGCATCTGAGCATTCCCCTGTGGGACGTGTTCAAGACCATAGTGATACTGCTCGGAATCCCCCTCGTGCTCGGCGTCATGACCTCGCACTACCTGCCGCGCGTGGCGCAGAAGCTCAAGAAGCCGCTGCAGTGGTTCAGCATACTGTTCTTCATAGCTATGGTCGTGCTGTCGTTCATGGGGAACCTCGACGCGTTCCTGAAATGCATCAAGTACATCTTCCTCGTCGTGCTGCTGCACAACCTGCTGGCCCTCGCCATAGGCTGGTGCGTCGGCTCGGCATGCAGGGTCCCCCGCAGGGACCGCCGCACGCTCACTATCGAGACGGGCATACAGAACAGCGGTCTCGGACTCGTGCTCCTGCTCGGCACCTCGATATTCGCCGACTTCCCGCCCCACGGAGGCACGCTGGTGATTACGGCATGGTGGGGAGTATGGCACATAGTCAGCGGACTTGCGGTCAGCACCATGTTCTACCTCTCGGACAGACGTCAGAGTCAAAAAAGATAACATCCTCTTCCCATGGCAAACGTATGGAGACCTAACCGGGGATACAGCATCCTCAAACCTTATGTGAATTTCTGCTGCAAGTCTATCTTCAGCAGGGTCAGGGTCAGCGGACTCGAGAACGTACCCACGGACGGGTATGTGATGTACGCCCCCAACCACTGCGCCACGCTTATGGATCCGCTGCTGCTCCTGACGACGCGCCGCGGCCCGATAGCGTTCGGAGCCAGATACGACATATTCCGCAACCCCAGGGTGGCCAAGATGCTCAACTGGATGCGCATACTCCCGCTCGCCCGCGAGAGGGACGGGCTCAAGTCGGTGAGCACGAACTTCGAGACCTTCGACGACATAGTCGACTGCCTCGGGCACGGAGTCCCGTTCTGCATGTTCAGCGAGGGACGGCACAGGCCGGAAAGGGGCATGCTTCCCGTGAAGAAGGGCATATTCAGGGTATGCAAGCTCGCGCTCGACAGGCTCGGAGGCCCGGTCTACATTGTCCCGGTAGGCCTTGACTACCAGTATTTCTTCCGCCAGGGAGGAAGCGTGGATCTCAGGATAGGCAAGCCTATAGACATCGAAGACTACATGACACGGGGCGAGACCGCCGGAGAGGCCGCGGCCTACCGCGAGCTCTGCGAGGTGCTGCAGCAGAGGATACTCGCCCTCATAGGGAAGGTGCCCGAGCGCAAGGGCAGGATGCTGCTTCCGAGGCTCCTCGCCGCGCTGGTGCTGCTTCCCCTGACTCTCGCGACATGCATCCTGTCGCTGCCCATATGGCTTCCCGCAAGGCTGATACTGCGCAACTTCAAGGACAAGGCCTGGACGCACACCGTATTCTTCGCGATGCACCTGCTGCTGCCTGTCTTCATGCCTTTCCACTGGCTGTACAACCTGCTGGCCAACTTCACCCGCGACGCAGTCGAAGACCTCACCCGAAAAAGATAATATGAAAAAGATTCTGACCTGCGCCGCCCTGACATGCATGGCCGCCGGGCTGCACGCACAGGAGGGAGAGATAGTCAAGACAGGGCTCAACTTCGGCCCTTTGCCCGCGATAGCCTTCGACGCAGACAAGGGCTTCCAGTACGGAGCCCTGCTCAACATCTACAACTACGGCGACGGCACCAACTATCCCAACTACGACTCGAAGGTATACCTCGAGGCGTCGTTCTTCACCAAAGGCTCGCAGCTGTATGTCATCAGCTACGACGACAAGACCCTGATTCCCGGAGTGCGCTGGTCGTCGGCAGTCTCGGCCACGATCGACAAGGCCATGGACTTCTACGGCTTCAACGGCTACTCCTCGTACTACGACCACGAGAGGATAAGTCTCGGAAAGGAGAACAAGCACAGCCAGAACCCCGACAACTTCCTGTTCTCGCCCTATTACAAGACCGACAGGATACAGATTCTCGCCAAATCCGACTTCATAGGCGACATAGGAGAGCACCTGAAGTGGGAGGCGGGCTATCATTTCAGCTACTTCAGGCAGGGGCCTGTCAACAGGGACGCGATAAACAAGGGCAAGGACGAGTACAACATCTTCCCCGACACGCAATCCACGCTCTACGAAGACTACCTGAACTGGGGTCTCATCAGTCCCGGGGAGGCCGGAGGCGGCATCACCAGCAGCATCAGGCTGGGAATGGTGTACGACTCACGCGACAAGGAGGGAGCACCTTCGAGGGGAATTTGGGCGGAAGGACATGTCACCGCCGCCCCGAAATGGCTGGGCACGCAGAATCCCTTCTGGCGCTACTCGCTCACATGGAGGCACTACCTGCCGATAATCGACGACGACATACTCACCTTCGCCTACAGGCTCAATTACGAAGGGACTTTCGGCTCCGACGCCCCGTTCTACATACTCCCCTATATGACCGTCATGGGTGACTTCTACGACAGGGACGGAATGGGCGGATACAGGACGGTCAGGGGAATGATGCGCGACAGGGTCATAGGCCTCGACATGGCCACCTGGACGGCCGAGCTGCGCTGGAGGTTCACCCGCTTCCAACTGTTCAACCAGAACATAGCCTTCGCCCTGAACCTGTTCAGCGACGGCTCCATGGTCACGCGCGGACGAGATATGAGTTTCCGCGGAAGCGAGGAGTTCAAGGCCTCCTACGACGAATACATGTCGAAGGGCACCGACGGCGACCGTCCGCACATCACTGCGGGTGCCGGACTGCGCTTCATAATGAACGAGAACTTCATAGTGGCCCTCGAATACGGCCTGCCGCTCAGCATGTTCTACTCCAAGAGCAGCCCGCTCTACAGGCAGGACGGTTCGGGAGCCCTGTACATCAGCACCGGCTATCTGTTCTGATCCGAGGGACGGCAGCCGTTCACCAGCCCTTGCGGATGTTTTCCTCGACGGCCGACAGCAGCCTCGACAGGGATTCCCTGCTCGCCCAGGCCCTGTGCGGCGACAGGCTGATGCGCTCGGGATGCAGCAGATGCAGCAGGGGGCTGTCCGAAGGCAGAGGCTCGCGGGAATAGACATCGAGCGCGGCGCCGGCTATCGTTCCGGCATCGAGGGCTGCGGCGAGAGCTTCTTCATCCAATATTCCGCCGCGCCCGAGGTTGAGCAGCACCGCACCCGGCTTCATCATCGCAAGTTCGGCCTTCCCTATCAGTCCTCCTGTACGGGAGTTGAGCGGAGCGTGGATGCTCACCACATCGCTTCTGCGCAGCAGTTCTCCGAGCGGGAGGCTGGGATAGGCTGTGCAGTGCGACGTTCCCGAGGTGGAATAGTAGGCGACATCCATTCCGAACGCACATGCGACCTGCGCTACGCGGCTCCCTATAGTGCCCATTCCGACTATTCCCATAGCCTTGCCGGCAAGTTCCGTGAAAGGCATGAGCGAATTGGTGAACAGGCCTCCCTCCGAATACCTCCCGTCCTTGACATAGGCGTCGAAATACGCGCTGCGGCCTAGGAGAGACAGCAGGTGCGTGAATGTCGCCTGCACCACGGACTCGGTCGAATATCCGGCGACATTGCGCACGATGATGCCGCGGGCGGCTGCGGCATCGAGGTCAATATTGTCCGTACCGGTGGCCGACACGCAGACGAGACGCAGCTTCGGTGCCCTGTCCATAAGCACGGCATCTACCGCGACCTTGTTGATTATCAGCACTTCGCAGTCACGTACCCTTTCGAGCGACTCCTCCCGGGTGCTGTTGTGGTAGCCCGTGTACTCTCCGAGGGAGCGCAGACCGTCCAGGCAGGCGTCTCCCACCGAACCTTCGTCAAGATATACTATTTTCATCCCATGCAATTATTTATTGCCTAAATATAAAACCTTTTTCCGTATATTTGGCCTTACGGCCACATATACCGGTGCACCTCGGGAATGTAAATTAAACAAGTTTATTTCCATTCCACTCGGTTTCTGAGTATATTTGTAAGACGAACCACAATAAATTTTCTATAAAAACGACATGAAGACCAAGATTATCGACTGTACACTGGCCGCGTTCACGCTGCTTGCGTGCGCGGCGGTGCCCGTATCCGCGCAGACGCCGGTAGGCACGGGCAACCCCTACCTGCCGCTCTGGGAGCATCTTCCCGACGGCGAGCCCAGGGTGTTCGAAGATCCCGACAACCCCGGCAAGTACCGCGCCTACATCATCGGCTCGCACGACCTCACCTACACGGCCTACTGCGGGGCAGACATCCGCATGTGGTCCGCTCCCGTCGAGGACCTCACCGACTGGAGGGACGAAGGCCCTATCTTCACCTACTACGTGGACGGCCAGTGGGACGTGATGTACGCCCCCGACCTTGTCGAGGTAGAGCGTGACGGAGTCAAGGAATACTACCTCTATCCCCACAGCAGGGGCGCAGGCAGGGAGGCCATGGTCTGCAAGGGCAGCCGTCCCGACGGACCCTTCACCCCGGTCAACCTCACCGGGGACGGCAGAGGCACCGTAGAGGGCAGCATACTCGGCTTCGACCCCTCGATATTCGTGGAGAAGGTTACCGATCCATCCGATCCCGACTATGAGACCGGATTCCGCGCATACGGATTCTGGGGCTTCCAGAGATCGTCGGCCGCCGAGCTCGACCCCGAGACCATGTATTCGGTAAGGCCGGGCACCGAGGTGATTCCCTACTTCATTCCCGCCAGCTCGCGCTACGGCGAGGTACGCGACCCCGAAGGCACCGAATATCCGGCCCTCTACAAGGAGCAGGATCCCGGCGACTTCAACTTCTTCGAGGCCTCGTCTATCCGTCAGGTGGGCAACAAGTATGTGATGATATTCTCGGGCTATTCCGGCCCCGACTACGGACTGGGCAGCACCAACTCGTCACTGCGCTACGCATACGGCGACAGCCCGCTCGGCCCCTGGAGGAGCGGCGGAGTGCTGGTAGACTCGAGGGGCGTGGTGCCCAATGAGGACGGTACCGCGCTGACGACCACCAACGGCGCCCACAACACCCACGGCAGCCTCCAGCAGATCAACGACCAGTGGTATGTGTTCTACCACCGTCCTCCCCGCGGATTCGGATTCGCAAGGCAGGCGATGGTGGCTCCCGTGACCATAGAGTGGGACGAGACCCCTGTTGCCGAAGGCGGCAAGGTAGTCATACGCGGCTACGACCCCTATGCCAAGGACGGCATCTGGGAGGCGGCTGCATCGAACGGTGATGTATACACCGGCGCCGAGGTGACCTCGGAAGGCTTCCAGATATTCGGACTCGACCCCTATAAGTACTATTCCGCAGGATACGCCTGCTACCTGTCGGACATCTCGAGCCAGCAGGACTCCTGGGACATCTGGGACAACAGCATGCCCGTTACCGTCACCGACGGCGATGTCATCGGATACAAGTACTTCGGCTTCGGCGGACTCAAGAAGGCACAGAAGGGACTGAAGCCCTTCGAAGGCGCCAGGAGGGGCAACAAGACCGCCTTCAACCTTTTCCTGCGTCCCGAGAGCGACAGGGAGTTCACCGTGGAGGTATGGCTCGACGGCCCCTATGACAACGACACCTGGAACGGCAAGAAGATTGCCGAGATAACCGTGCCAGCTGGCCCGGGCGACAGGGTGGAGAAGTTCACCGTGGATGTCGCCAAGCATGTCGAAGGCCTCAAGGGCAAGCACGCGATCTACCTTATCGCCGACGGAGCCTCCGACGGCACCCTCTGCACCCTCTACGGACTGGGATTCAGTTCCAAGAAGGTGGCCCTCGACTATCCCGCACCTCCCCAGGTGAGCATCAGTGTCGACGGAACGCCGGTGGCTGTCCCTGAAATCCCCGTAAGATTCACCAACGAGAACGGAATGACGGGCTACGGACTCTACGAGACCGAATACTGCGTTCCCGAAGGCAAGAGCGGGGCGCCAGTAGTAAGCGCGAGGTGCGACAATCCCGAAGTGAAGATCTCCATTACCCAGTGCAGGACGAAATACGGTACCGCCGAAGTACGCTTCGACTACAGGGGCGCCGTGAAGACCTACACCGTAGTGCTGCGCAACTGCGCCGAGACGGCCAGCGAGACCCGAATCGTCGAGGACGGCGGCACCGGAGCCTACAAGGCCGTTATGGTGACGGAACCCGGACTCGAGGCGCATACCATATTCCGCCCCGCGGACCTCGGTCCCTTCGGCAAGGACAATCCCCTGCCGGTGATCGTATGGGGCAACGGAGCCTGCACCAACTCACCCTGGGAGCACCAGAACTTCCTCAGCGAGATCGCCTCGCACGGCTACATGGTCGTGGCGACAGGCTACATGCCTCCCGAGGACGGCTCTCCCTACCGCGGCCCGATGTCCACTTCCGACCAGCAGATCGAGGGCATAGACTGGGCTTTCAAGGTAAATTCAGATCCTTCCAGCCCCTATTACAACAAGCTTGACCTCAGGAACATCGCCGCGGCAGGAATGTCGTGCGGAGGACTCCAGACCCTCGACAACGCCGCCGATCCGAGGCTCAGGACCATTATGATCTGCAACAGCGGGCTCTTCATCGACCCGGCCGGAGCCGTACCCGGAATGCCCATGCCTATCAAGGAGCGCCTGAACGACATCCACACCCCCGTGCTCTACCTGCTCGGCGGTCCCGAGGACATCGCCTATGAGAACGGCATGGACGACTTCAACAGGATCAACCACGTAATGGCCGTAGCGGTGAACTATCCCGTCGGACATGGCGGCACCTACCGCCAGCCCCACGGCGGAGAGTTCAGCGTAGTCGCCCTGGCATGGCTCGACTGGATGCTCAAAGGAGACCGAAGCGCATCCAGGATGTTCATCGGCAGGCCTGCCGGCATACTCGAGCGCGACGGCTGGACTATAGAGACCAACATGGAACGCCTGCGCAGACGCTAAAGACAGAATCAAATGACAAAGACACTTGTATTCCTTTCAGCCGTACTGCTCGCAATGAGCGCGTCGTGCTCGGACAACGCAAACACCGAAATGACCATGAACGAGAATCAGACACTCGAGGTCCTCAAGACCCGCCGCGCAATCCGCAGCTACGAAGAGCGGATCCCGGAGAAAGAACTGCTGGACAAGGTACTGGAGGCAGGCACCTACGCCCCTACCGGAATGGGAGCGCAGTCTCCCATAATAGTCGCGGTCACCGACAGGCAGACGCGCGACCGTCTGGCGGAACTCAACGCAGCTGTAATGGGAGGCGGCTCGGATCCCTTCTACGGAGCACCCGCAGTACTGGTAGTACTTGCAGACAGGAGCGTCCCGACATACCTGTATGACGGTTCGCTCGTAATGGGCAACCTGATGAACGCCGCCCACGCGGTAGGCCTCGGAAGCTGCTGGATACACCGCGCCAAGGAGGTCTTCGACAGCGAAGAGGGCAAGGCCCTGCTCAAGGAATGGGGCATCGAGGGCGACTACGAGGGCATAGGCAACTGCATAATCGGCTACCCCAAGGGCGAAGCCCCGCAGCCCAAGGCCCGCAAGGCAGGCTACGTCTACCATGTAGACTGATTCCCCCATACCGGCTTCCGGCCGGAACAGCACACAGGACAGGCACCGCAGCTTCAAGGCAGCGGTGCCTGTTTGCAATCAGCTTGCAAGGACTTCGGCCTACCTTTGTACAATACGAAAGACTGACATGGACAGAGAACAACGCATTACACTTATCCGCATAGCCGCGACGGCAGCCGCCTGCGTGCTACTGCACTTTCTTCACGTAGAGGGTATGGTCAAACTCGTCTCCTACCTCGCAGTATATCTGCTCATAGGATACGACATTCTCGCACGGGCTGCCGGCAACATCGTCAAGGGTCATGTATTCGACGAGAACTTCCTCATGGCGGTAGCCACGGCCGGGGCCTTCGCGCTCGCCCTGTACGAAAGGAGCGGAGACTACCTTGAGGCCATAGCCGTGATGCTGTTCTACCAGACAGGCGAATTCTTCCAGGACCACGCCGTAGCCAGAAGCCGGCGCAACATCGCCGCACTTATGGACATACGCCCTGACTACGCCAATGTCGAACGCGGCGGAATGCTCGTAAGGGTCGCCCCCGACGAAGTTGCCGTCGGAGACACGATAGTCGTCCAGCCCGGCGAAAAGGTACCCATAGACGGAATAGTGGCAGAAGGAGTCTCGTCATTGAACACATCGGCGATCACAGGAGAATCCCTGCCGAGGGAGGTGCGTCCAGGCGACGAAATCATCAGCGGCAGCATCAACATCAGCGGCGGACTCAAGGTACGCACCACGAAGGCGTTCGGAGAGTCCACAGTATCGAAGATACTCGAACTTGTCGAGAACTCCGCATCGCGCAAGGCCCGTTCGGAGAACTTCATCTCCTCTTTCGCCCGTATCTATACGCCTGCGGTCTGCATCGCCGCGCTTGCCCTCGCCTTGATTCCGCCCCTCTTCCTGATACTGTCTGGCAGCATGCCTCCCGGTTTCGCCACATTCGAAACATGGATATACAGGGCCCTGACCTTCCTTGTCATCAGCTGCCCCTGCGCACTGGTGGTCAGCATTCCTCTGTCGTTCTTCGCAGGCATAGGAGGAGCCGGCCGCGCGGGAGTGCTGGTCAAGGGCGCCAACATACTGGAGACGCTGTCGAAGGTGAAGACAGTGGTCTTCGACAAGACGGGCACCCTGACCCTCGGGGTATTCGAAGTCAGCGCGGTGCACGACGGTTCGGACTGCGACATCGAGGCCGACGACAGGCGCCTGCTCGAATATGCCGCGCTTGCGGAATGCGCCTCGTCGCACCCCGTCGCCAGGTCGATAATAAAGGCATACGGCAGACCTCTCGACCGCAGGCGCGTGACAGGCATAGAAGAGCTGGGCGGACACGGAGTGAAGGCCGTCGTCGACGGGAAGAGCGTCGCGGCAGGCAACGGCAAGCTGATGCGGAGCCTTGGTATCGAACCCTGCGAATGCAGCCATACGGGCACCATAGTGCATGTGGCGGTAGACGGCAGGTACGAAGGCCACATAGTGCTCGGCGATGTCGTGAAGCCCCATGCGGAAGAAGCAATCGCACAGCTGCACCGCGCCGGCGTAAGGCAGACCGTGATGCTTTCCGGCGACTCGTCCAAAGTCGCCCGGGACGTTGCCGGCAGGCTCGGCATAGACAGGGTCTATGGCGAACTGCTCCCCGACGGGAAGGTGGCCCGGCTGGAGAAGATAATGTCCGGGGCCGGCCCGGGAGAGAAAGTCGCGTTCGTCGGAGACGGAATAAACGACGCACCCGTGCTCACACGCGCAGACGTGGGCATCGCTATGGGCGCACTCGGAAGCGACGCAGCAATCGAAGCGGCCGATGTCGTCCTCATGGACGACGACCCGATGAAGATCTCGAAGGCCATACGCATCTCGCGCAAGTGTCTCGGAATAGTCTGGCAGAACATCATCTTCGCGCTGGGAGTGAAGGGAGCCTGCCTGATACTCGGGGCATTCGGCATCGCCGACATGTGGCTCGCGGTCTTCGCCGACGTGGGAGTCATGGTACTCGCCGTGCTGAACGCCGTCAGGGCGATGAATGTCCGCAGGGTATAGAAACCGGAGGGGCGGCCTGGTAATCACTACCCGGCCGCCCCCATACAATTAAAGTAGAAGTGTAAATGCTTGTAAGACTTGTTTCGTCATACAGTATTTCTAAAACTGTGCCAAAGCAGCCGCGTCACTTGTTCCTTCTGCAGGCCTTGCGTCTTCCGAGGCGCCAGCTGGAGTATATGCACAGCAGCGTAAGTACCTCGGTGACAGGCATCGCCAGCCACATCCCGTCAGTGCCGAAGAACAGGGGCAGGATGAAGAAGCACGGGATGAGCAGCAGGAATCCGCGCAGCAGCACGAACAGCGTCGACTTGCGCACCCGCTCGATGCTCTGGTAATATCCCGTCAGCGCGACATTGACTATGAAGAAGACGACCCCGCAGCCGAAAAGAGGGAAGCCGTGAGTCGCGATGAGCCCGGCATTCTCCTGCACGTCGACGAACAGTCCGACGAGCGGCGCGGGGAAGAAGATGAAGAGCAGCGACACGAATATTCCGAACGCGGCGGCAGAGCGCAGCAGCAGGTTGCGCGCCTGCACCACCTGAGTGGTCCTCCCGATACCGTAGTTGTAGCTGATTATGGGCTGGGCCGACTGGGCTATCGCATTTCCTATCATGAAGAACAGAGGGGCATAGTAGCACGCGATGCCGAATGCGCCCACGCCGTCGTCGCCGAGGTAGCGCATGAACTGCCAGTTGCCCACATATATGAACACCGCCAGGGTCAGCTCACCCAGCAGGCTCGACGAGCCGATCCGGCACTGATAGGCTATGTTCCTGAGCGCCAGCCTCATGCTCATGGGGCTTATCTTCAGGGGTATGAGGCGCAGGGTCCTGGCGAAGAACAGCAGGTACACCGCCGCCATGAGCCCTCCCACGACGATTCCGGCAGCCGATGCTATGGCGGCACCCTCGACACCCATGCGCAGCCTTATTATCAGCAGCCAGTCGAGAACGACATTGACTATGGCCGGGACTATGTTGCACCACATCGCATAGCGTGGAGAGCCGTCGAGACGGATGACGAAGAGCCCTATGAGCACCCATATCTCGAAAAGGAAAGAGGGCATAACCCACTTCAGGTAGTCGAGCACCATGGGCATCAGGCTCTCGGACGAACCGAGGATCCTCGCCGACTGCACCGGGAACAGCATCACGGCAGCGACGAACAGGAAGACCAGGAGGCTGGCGAACACGAGGGACTGGGTGACATTGATCCTGGCCACCTTGAGATTCTTGCGCGAAAGGTGTATGGATGCGACGACGGAGCTTCCGGCGCCGATCATGAAACCTATGCCGGTCATGACCTGGTAGACCGGAACGGCTATGTTCACGGCGGCCACGCCTGCCGCGCCGACACCGTGGCCCACGAAGATACCGTCGATCGTGCTCATGGCCGACATGGCCACAGAGCCGAGCAGAGTAGGAATCAGAAGCTTGCGGAAAAGCGAAAACACGCCGTCCCTCTCGAAATCTATCGCATCCCTGTTCATAATCGCATACACTTTCTGACTGACGGGTGCAAAGATAGCATTAGATTTTATTATCTTTGGCCTTTCAAACATAAATACCCCAAGCGATGAAAAAGACAATCATCACCGTAGTCGGCAGAGACAAGGTGGGCGTAATCGCAAAGATCTGCACCTATCTCTCCGACCACAACGTAAGCATCATGGACATCACCCAGACTATCATCGACTCTTATTTCAACATGATGATGATAGTCAACACCGAGAACCTCGACATCGACTTCGCCGACTTCTCGCACAGGCTTATCGAGCTCGGAGACACCCTCGACGTCGAAGTCAGGTGCCAGAGGAGCGACATCTTCGACAACATGCACAGAATATAGGCTTCCGATATGATCAACATACACGAAGTTTTCGAAACCCACGACATGATCGAGAAGGAGAATCTCGACGTGCGTACCATAACCATAGGAATCAGCCTGCTCGACTGTGCAGGCGCAGACCTCGACGAGACCTGCGGCAGGATCCGCGCAAAGATACTCCGCTACGCCTCGAGGCTGAAGCAGACCGCAGAAGACATATCGGCCGAGTTCGGCATACCCATAGTGAACAAGCGCATTTCAATTACCCCCATATCAATGGTGGTAGGTTCCTGCTGCAAGACCACCGAAGACTACCTCAAGGTGGCCGGAACCCTCGACGAGACGGCCAGGGAGGTGGGCGTGAACTTCCTCGGCGGATTCTCGGCCGTGGTATCCAAGGGGATGACTGCCGCCGAAAGGCTCTGCATCGAGTCCCTGCCCCGCGTGCTCGCCTCCACCGAGAGGATATGCTGCAGCGTGAACGTCGGCTCGACCAAGACAGGAATAGACATGGACGCCGTGCGTCTAATGGGGCAGATAATCAAGCAGACCTCCGAGCTCACCGCGGACAACGACTCCATGGGCTGCGCAAAGCTGGTGGTGCTCTGCAACGCTCCCGACGACAACCCCTTCATGGCAGGAGCGTTCCACGGAGTCACCGAAGGCGACGCGGTAATCAACGTGGGAGTCAGCGGCCCGGGAGTAGTGAAGTCGGCGCTCGAGAAAGTGCGCGGCACAAACTTCGAGACCCTCTGCGAGACCATAAAGAAGACCGCGTTCAAGATCACCCGCGTCGGCCAGCTCGTCGCGAAGGAGGCATCCGCGCGGCTCGGCATACCGTTCGGCATAATCGACCTCTCGCTCGCGCCCACACCTGCGATCGGAGACTCGGTGGCGGACATCCTGAAGGAAATAGGACTCGAACAGGCCGGAGCGCCCGGAACCACGGCCGCGCTTGCCCTGCTCAACGACCAGGTCAAGAAGGGCGGCGTAATGGCGTCGTCGTATGTGGGAGGACTCAGCGGAGCCTTCATCCCGGTCAGCGAGGACCAGGGCATGATAGAGGCCGCGAAATGCGGCGCGCTGACCCTCGAGAAGCTCGAGGCGATGACCTGCGTATGCTCGGTGGGACTCGACATGATAGCGATTCCCGGGGACACATCCGCCGCGACGATCTCGGGCATAATCGCCGACGAGGCCGCGATAGGAATGGTCAACCAGAAGACGACCGCTGTGCGCATCATCCCCGCCGCAGGCAAGGATGTGGGAGACACGCTGGTATTCGGCGGACTGCTGGGAGAGGCTCCCGTGATGCCCGTGAACCGCTTCGGCTGCGAGGCCTTCATCAGCCGTGAAGGCAGGATTCCCGCGCCCATACACAGCTTCAAGAACTGAGGCTCAGCGCTTCCCGGAGTAGATATCCCTGACGACAAGGCCCGCGAGGGTCATCCCGAAGATAGAGGTGATGTGTACGAGCGACCCCTTGTCGCTGTCCATCACCTCGTCTCCGTATACGGCGAGGAAGCTGTGTTCGGGCATGCCGCCCTCGCGCCTGAGCTTCTTGCGGAGCGCCGCCCCGAGCGGACAGTCGCGCACCTTCCAGAAATTGGTGACATGTATGCGGGTCGGGTCTATCTTCCGGGCCGCCCCCATGGAAGAGAAGAAGGTCGCCCCCGATGCGCAGGCCGCGCGTATCAGCGCAGCCTTGTCGCTCAGGGAGTCTATGGCGTCTATCACATAGTCGTACGAGCCGAGCCCGAATCCGGGCAGGGTATCTGCAGACACCCGGGCGCGCAGCGCGGTCACCGACGCTCCCGGATTGATACGGTGCAGGATTTCGGCGAGCACCTCCACCTTGGGCCTTCCGACAGTCTGCGTATCCGCCTCTCTCTGGCGGTTTATGTTGCTTACGCTCACGACATCGAAGTCCACGAGCGTCAGGTTCTCGACACCGGAGCGCACCAGCCCCTCGGCACACCAGCTGCCTACGCCCCCGACCCCGAAGATTATCACCCTCGAGCTGCGCAGCGCTTCCTGCACGGCAGCGCCCACGAGGCTGCGGCTGCGCTCGAACATCTCGTCGTAGCCGAAAGTCATGCCGTTCGATTTATCAGTATCCATAGCGTTTCCTGAATGAAAGGATAAGTATTGCAGACATTATGCAGGCGAACACCTCCGCCACGCTCACCGAAAGCCAGATTCCGTCTATGCCGAGCAGCACCGGAAGCAGGAATACCGCTCCGAGTTCGAACACCAGGGTCCTGGCGAACGCGGACACGGCCGAGACCGTTCCGTTGTTCAGGGCGGTGAACCATGCAGAGGCGAACATGTTGAATCCGCACAGCAGGAAGCTCAGCATATATATGCGTACCGCCCGCGTGACGAATCCGTGCAGTCCGGGATCGGAACTGACGAAGAATCCGCAGACCGCGCGTGCGGAGATTTCCGACACGAGGGTCATGGCCACCCCGCCGGCCGCGACGAGCACGAGGCTCTTGTGGAGCAGGCTCGTAAGTTCCTTCCTGTTGCCCGCACCGTAGTTGAAGGCGATTATCTGGGATATCCCCATATTGTAGCCCATGAACACGGCGGCGAATATGAAGGCGATATACATGATTATGCCGTAGGCCGATACGCCGTTCTCCCCGACATACTTCATCAGCTGGAGGTTGTAGCAGATGCCGACTATGTTCAGCGAGATGTTGCCTACATATTCCGAGACACCGTTGCTGCATGTCTTCACGAGGCTCGGGATGTCCCTGCCGCTGCGTACGAAACGCAGGGTGCTGCGGTTGCGCCTGGACGAGAACCAGCACAGGGGGAAAAGCCCGCCGAAAGCCAGCGAGACGGCCGTCGCTATGGCGGCTCCCTCGAGGCCCCACCCGAACACCGCGACGAAAAGCAGGTCGAGCCCCACGTTGAGCAGGCCGCAGACAATGCTGGACAGCGTGCCGAGCTGAGGCAGTTCCGCAGTCATATAGAACGACTGGAAAGCCATCTGGACGATATAGAACGGCAGGGCCAGCGCGACTATCCTTCCGTACGAGACGGCATAGGGCAGCATCGCCCCGTCCGAACCCAGCGCGAGCACCACATGCTCCATGGACGCTATCAGCAGCAGCGCCACCAGGACTCCGAATACGAGCGACACGCGGATAAGCATAGAGAATATCTCCCTCGCACGGACGGGGTTCCCCTCTCCCAGGGTCTTGGACACGAGGGCGCTTCCTCCCGCACCTATCATCTGGCCGAAAGCCGCGATCATCGACAGCACCGGCCATATCAGGTTCATGGCCGCGAAAGCCGTGTTGCCCACGAAATTGGACACGACGAGCCCGTCCACGACGCTGTAGGTCGAAATCACTATCATCGTCGCGACCATGGGCGCCAAGGTCTTCACTATGCGCCGGTAGCCGTAATGTCCGGAAAGTTCTATCTTCATCGCCTGAGGAGGCCGCATGCTGATTTTGCGGGCGGCAAATTTAGCAATATTTGAAGAAATTTCTTAATTTTGTACGATTTGCAAAAACCACAGGCAATGGAAAACGAAAAGAAAAAGATAGGCATCACGCTGCGGCCGGACGTCGCCACGGGGAAATATGCCAACCTCGCGATAATAAGCCACACCAAGAACGAGTTCGTCGTCGACTTCGCGACCATGCTGCCTGGTCTCGCCGGACCTGACGTGCACAGCCGCATCGTAATGCAGCCCGAGAACTGCAAGCGCCTGCTCAACGCGCTCGCGGACAACATACGCAAGTACGAAGCCGTCCACGGGACTATCGAGCTCGCCGAAGCCGAACAGCCCAGGACCATAAACCTCGCCGACATCCCCACCAGCGGCACCAAATCATAGAACACACGACCATGAAAAGGATAATCGCATCTCCGGACGCCCCCGCGGCGGTAGGCCCCTACAGCCAGGCAGTCGAACTCAACGGGACGCTCTATGTGTCCGGCCAGCTTCCGGTAGACACCGCCACAGGCGGCATCCCCGACAGCATCGAGGAGCAGACACGCTGCTCGATGAACAATATAGGCGCAATCCTGCGCGAGGCCGGCCTCGGATATTCCGACATAGTCAAGACCACCGTGCTGCTCGACGACATACGCAATTTCGATGCGATGAACCGCATCTATGCGGAATACTTCCCCGCAGACAAGCCTGCAAGGGTGTGCTATGAAGTCGCGGCACTTCCCAAGGGCGCCAAGGTCGAAATCGACGCCGTAGCCGGCAGGTAATGTCACCGGGACGCATCTTCAGACATTTCCCACCTTTCACGACGGCATTTCTGCTGGCGCTGGCGGTGCTGTGCTGCGGCGTATACCGCAGCCTCTCGCCCGATGCGGTCCGGGAGGGCTGTCCGGCTTCCTGCCCGCGGCAGGAACTTCCCTGCGACAGCGGGACGCTGCGCAGCCATCTGATGCAGACCTTCTGCCTCAGCGAGCAGGGAGGCAGCATGCCCGGAGGCGGCTATGTCCAGGCCTCCCGCAACAACGGCAGCCAGGCAAGGCTCCGCAGGCTCACCTTCAGGAACAACGACAGCTTCGTAAGAGGAGGTGAATTCATATCCGCAAGCCCCGCCTCGCAGGCCGGGACATTCATCGGAACCGCATCCGTCCTGTCAGGCCCTGCCGGGCACGGAGGACTGTTCCTCTCACTTCGCAAGTTGAGATTGTAGCCGGGGCGGCGTCACGCCGCGCGCATATGCCGCAGCGGACAAGCACCTCACCAACGACACACAATCAAATATCAACTTACGAAATAATATACAATGGAAAAGAAATTCTCCAGGGTACGCAGTACCCGTGACACCGTACTTTCAGCAGTACTCATAATTGCAGGTATAGCCTGCGTCGCAACCCCCACCCCAATCTCAGTCAACATACTCGGATGTTTCATAACCCTGTTCGGCCTCGTCCTCATGTTCATGCTCAAGTCCGAGCGCAAGGACACCGACACCGGGCTGCGCTACCGCGAGATAACCAAGTACTTCTCCTCCGACAAGAAGGCCGACATACTCAAGGCGCTCGAGACTGATCCAGCATCGTTCAACTGGTCGGAAACCGACTCCGCCGAGGGCATCAAGCTCGACATCTACTACAACAAGTCGAGGGGTACCGTATTCGTGCAGTGCGCACAGTACATTCCGTACGAATACATTCCCTGCTCGGACTGGTACGAGCTGCCGCTCGACCATACGGGCAACCTGACCATACAGGACTGATCCGGCAGCGGCCTCTCCGGGCCGTATAACAGACTTTAACTTTCAGACAGGCCTCACGGGTGGCGTTTACCAACATTCCACCTGTGAGGCCTGTCTGAAAGCTTTCCTGCCTTATGCCGTCACCTCGGTTCAGCCTCGGCTATACGCATCGGTATGGCATCTGTGACCTGCCGCCACTGCGTTTCGTCCAGTTCACCAGGTTCCTTGCCGAACTTGTCCCGTGCATGGTTCTCACGGACCAGCTTATAGGCGTTTATGAGGCTTTCCTGCACGGAGACATAAGTCTCGTACGGGGCGCCCGAGTCTGCCACCACCGAAAACATAGTCTTCAGCGAGGTCTGCCCGGCGGGGAGCTTGTCGAGTTCGTCTATCAGTTCATATGCGGCCCTGCCCGTAAGCTCGTCTGCCGCAATCCGCGTCCTGTCGAAATATACCGTGCCGTCGGAGTCCAGCTCTATCGTATGGATGTAGTCCATAATATCGGGCGTGACATTGATTATCGTCCTCGGCACGTCCGAGTCGAACGCGGGAGGAAGCACCGCCTCGGCTGAGACTGACCCGTCAGCGAGGTCGTACTTCACGCGGCGGGCATCCGTCCTGCGCAGGATTTCCTTGAGATCGGTGAGCACTCCCATGGGAACATCTCCCGAGCATGATATGCTTACGAGGCTTACCTCCCCCGAGGCCGTCCTTGCATCGATATACCCTTTGATTTCGTCGAAGGCATAGCGCGTGCCGTCTATAATCGCGTAACAGCTGCCGTCTTCATTATAGGCCACCTGCACGGCTATTACGGAATCCCGGGCAGCAGCAGAAGGATGCAGGACGGAATCGTCCTGCGGGGAGGCGCCGCTGCGGACGCCGCACCCGAAGGCGAGGAACGCCGCCGCGAGCAGCGGAAGTGTGGCCCCGAGCCTGAGCAGGGCATGGCGGCCACGGCATTTCTGAGTCATCATGGCAAATCGTTTTTTTGTGAGTGAATGGTTCAGCCCGCAGGATATATCCGGATTATAGCCGAAGAGCTGTCTGAATATGGTTTCCCTGTACAGAGTCAGGTCGGTTCCGCCGTCGAGCACGTCCTTGTCCGCCTCCCACTCCTGAACCTCGGCGAGGTCCTTCTCCGCAATCCACAGGAAGGGGTTGAACCACAGCAGGGAGCGCAGCAGCGAAAGTGCGAGCCTCTCGAGCGGGTGGCCATGGCGGACATGGCTGGACTCGTGGGCGATTATCATCCTACTCTCGGAGGGGCCGTAGCCGGTGCCGAGGTATATGGTCCTGAGAAAGGAAAACGGGGTGCGCACCTCGGGGCTCTCGGCAAGCGTGCAGCGCCGCATGGGAGTGAGGACACAGCGTCTGCGCAGGCGGAGGATCCTGACCGCACCGACAGCAAGGAGCCCGAGCGAGGCGGCGGCAACCAGCGCATACAACGCCGCGAGCACGGCCGTTATGCCGACTCCCCTGAGAGTTCCCGCGGCTGGAGGAGCGTCCGGCATATTCCCGTCCGGCAGCATGACAGTGCCGGATACGGCAGCGTCCGCAGGTGTCCCCTGTTCCAGCTCGACCGCAGGAGGGAATACAGCCTGGAGACGGGCCGGGTCATAGAGAGGCACATCCAGAGCGGGAATCAGGGCGGCGAGCACCATGCCGGCAAGGATGAACGCCCTGCACATCCTGTAGCCCACCTTTCCCATCAGCAGCCATCTGTATGCCACGAGGAAAAGGCCGCTGCACACTAAAGTCCCGACTATGTATCCGAGCACCTGCATGCCGACTGTCACTTTCCGGAGTCCAATATCCTGAGTATCTCGTCGGTCTCCTCTACGGAAATGGACTTCTGCGACGAGAAGAAGTTCACCATGCGGCTCACCGAGCCCTCGAAGAAGTTGTCGAGCACCGTACTCATGTACAGGCGCGTATAGCTGTCCTTGTCGACCGCAGGATAATATTCGTAGGTCCTTCCGTAGGCCTTGTGCGACACGAAGCCCTTGGCCTCGAGTATGCGCACTATCGTCGACACCGTGTTGTATGCCGGCCTGGGTTCCGGCAGGGCGTCGAGTATGTCACGGACAAGGGCCTTTCCCCTCCTCCAGAGCACCTGCATTATCTCCAGCTCAGCCCTCGTGAGCTCCTGGGGCCTGTTCCTTACAGTATCCTTCATTTTCATATCCTTTTTTGTTTCGTTGCCGCGTCCGGCCGGCACGGCCGACCTCCCGGCACAAACATAAAACTATTTTTTTAATTATACAACTAAAAGTTTAGTTAATAGACGAAAAATTTAGTTCTACAACACGCGCCGCAGGACAAGGACAAGCAGTTACTATATCGATGCCTGCTGCATTGAATGCTCATAGGCGAGCCTGGCGATTTCAGCGATAAGCTCCTCGCAGAGGGCGTCCGGTACAGCAGCATCGCTGACAAACACCGCAAGCGAGAAATGGCGGCCGTCAGGCAGAACGACGACGCCGATGTCGTTTATCGAAATGATCCTGCCTCGGGCGTCCCTGTCGCCGGTTCCGGTCTTGTGGGCTATCGCTGCGGCCTTGTCTGAAATGAAGCGCGGTATGCGCATCGTTCCCGTCCCGCAGGCGGTCATCGTATCCCACAGGAAACGGTAATACGGGTCGGAACCGCGCAACAGGTAGAACTTCTCCAGCAGCAGGACTGCGGAAAGCGGCGTGGAGGCATTACGGTAGCAGAGTGACAGATCCTTGTGCATCATGTCTTCGGTACATTCTATCGAGCAGTCGCCGACACCGAAAGAGCGCAGATATGCATCCACCGCCGCAGGTTCGCCAAGATAGTCGAAGAGTATGTCGCATGCGTTGTTGTCACTCTGCACGAGCGTATATTCCAGAAGCTGTGCAAAGCTGAACCGCCCTCCGGAGGGATGCCCGTCCCTCATCGGGCTCCAGGTATCCTCGTGCAGTTGTCCGGGACAGACATCGAGCCCTCGCGAAAGAGGGATTCCGGCACGCCGCAGCGAATCGCACACGGCAAGCGCCTGGTGGAACTTCATCACGCTCATAAGCGGATATTCCGCCCCGAGTTCCGGACGGCTGTCATATACAAGAGTATCACCTCCGTCGAACACGGCCGCGACCCCTACCCTGGCATCGAGCCCCGAGGAAAGCGAATCAATGGCGGCATACAGGGAGCGTGTACGTGGCGACCCATACATGCACGAAGGCACCGGCCCGCTTACAGCGGCAGGCAATAAGGCCGTATGCCCGAAAAACAGAAGGGCGTACATCGCCAGGCACACAGCCGGCACAACAGAGAGACGTTTAAAGGAATCCATGACAATACGGCAGGCAATAAACAATACGGTATACAATAAATACAAAATGAACTGCAATATACTGAAATTTATAGCGATATTTACGGAAATAAAATCACGACAGATGAGAGCACGACACATTCTGGCACTCCTGCTATGCCTCGCGGCCTGTATCCCGGCAGCCTACGCCGCAACCACGCGTCCTACGGGCCCAGGACAGGCAGTAAGCCGCTCCGGGCAAGACGGTTTCCAAGCGTACTTTTGCGACAGCACGCTGCGCATAGACTGCATACTCGCCGGCAGCACCGGCTCGCAGGCGATATATGTGGACGAACTGTATTCGTTCGCGGGATGGGCCGGACGCCGCCACAATCTCGACAGACTGCCCCTAAGGGGTAACGGCCAGGTCGAGCTGACCGACGAGGCAGACGGAAAGACGATATACATATCCAGCTTCTCCACCCTCTTCCAGGAATGGCAGACCACACAAGAGGCAACCACGACCAGGCAAGCCTTCGAAAACGTGCTGCTCGTCCCCATGCCGAAGCGCCCTGCAACGCTGCAGATAAGGCTGTTCGACACCCACGGCAAGGTCTGCGCGACGCTGCGGCACAGGATAGACCCTGAAGAGATACTTATACACCGGCTCTCCCCCGCCGCTCCCGAGGAGCACAGATACCTTCTGAGGAGCGGAAGCGCCGAAGACTGCATAGACGTAGCCATAGTTGCCGAAGGGTATACGGAAGACGAGAAGGAACGGTTCTACTCTCACGCGCAGACCGCAGTCGACGCCATACTCTCTCACGAGCCTTTCAAGAGCTACCGGGACAGGTTCAACTTCGTCGCCGTGGCACTCGAGTCCAAGGACAGCGGAGTAAGCGTACCCGCACAGGGCGTATGGAAAGACACGGCACTGGAGTCGAACTTCAGCACCTTCCACATGGACCGCTACCTTACCACGCGCAAGGTCAGCAATATTGCCGACAGGCTCTGCGGAATCCCCTACGAACATATAGTCATACTCGCCAACACGGAGACCTACGGAGGCGGAGGAATCTACAACTTCTACACGCTCACGACCTCGCTTCACGATGCGTTCGGGCCGGTAGTGGTGCATGAGTTCGGGCACAGTTTCGCGGGACTCGCCGACGAGTACTACTACGACGACATGTATTCGCCCTACTACCACCCCGACACCGAACCCTGGGAGCAGAACATAACGACCCTCGCGGACTTCTCCTCCAAGTGGGAGGACATGCTTCCTGACGGCACCCCGGTTCCTACTCCGGCGGTGGAAGACGCCTCCCTCCGGGACGCCCTGTCCGCAGGAGAGGATGCAGGGGGCTTCGTCGGAGTCTACGAGGGTGCGGGCTATATGTCCAAGGGGGCCTACAGGCCGTATCCGGACTGCCGCATGAAGACCAACGGCGCGCCGGGATTCTGCCCCGTATGCCGCAGGGCCATAGAAAGGATGATACTGTTCTATACGGAATAGGCGGCCGGAAGCCGGTCGGAGCCGTCTTGGGAAACGCCTGTCGCGAAGTGCGTGTTACACGCCAATGGCGTCACGGAGTATTGGCTCCAGTATCTTCTCCAGGGCGTCGTTCTCGACGAGGAAGCCGTCGTGCCCGAAAAGCGAGCCGAGTTCGTGGTACTCCGCCCCGTCTATCGCGGCGGCCGTAGCCCTGCCGTGCGAGGGCGGGAAGAGCATGTCGCTGTCTATGCTGATCACATGGCTCCTGGCGCGTATGCGTGAAAGCGCATTCTCCACCCCTCCCCTGCCGCGGCCTATGTTCTGGCTGTCGAGCGCGAGCGTAAGGTACCAGTAGCTGTAGGCGTCGAAGCGCCTGACGAGCTTCTCCCCCTGGTAACGCTGGTAGGAGCACGCCCTGTCTGCGAACAGCGTGTCTGTACCCCTGTCCTGCTGCGTGAGGTTGTACCCTTCGAAGGTACGGTACGACAGAAGGGCTATCGAGCGGGCGCAGGCGAGTCCGGCACGGCCTCCGGTGATGTCCATGGCCTCGAGGAAGCTCGGATCCGCGAGCAGTGCCATTCTCTGCGACTCGTTGAATGCGGTCATGAACGGGGTGACCCTGGTCGCAGTCGCGAGGAATACGACGCTGCCTATGCGCTCCGGCTCCATGACGGCCCACTCCAGCGCCTGGAACCCTCCTATCGACGGGCCGATCATAAGGTCTATATGCTCTATTCCGAGGTGCTCGCGCACCAGTATCTCGGCGCGCACCATGTCCCTTACCGTAGTCTTCGGAAAGTCGAGCAGATACGGTCTGCCCGTTTCGGGATTGACGGCGGCGGGTCCTGTAGGCCCGTAGGGAGAGCAGAGCATGCCGGCGCATACGATATAGTATCTGTCCGGGTCGAAAAGCCTTCCGGGTCCTACCATGCCGGGCCACCAGTCCTGGGGATCGGAGTTGCCGGTAAGGGCATGGCAGATCCATATCACCGGCTCGCCCTGCCTGTATGCGCGGTCGGAAGTATGATACACGAGTTCGAGCGAGGGAAGGCGTCCTCCGGCCTCGAACTCGAAAGGAGCGTCTATGTGAAGCCTGTGTTCTTTCATCCTCACTTCACGCTAAAGCAGCACGCACCAGCCGTGCCTGTCCTCGATCTCGCCGTTCTGTATGCCCCTTATGGCATCGTACAGGCGGCGGCTCACCTTGCCGCAAGCGTCTCCGGAAGGGATACGGTAGCTGCGGCTCACCTCTGTTCCTTCGAGAGCCGGCTTGTCGTCGAGCGAGCGTATGGGCGTAATCACCACGGCGGTGCCGCAGGCGTCCACCTCGTCGAACTCCGCAAGTTCTTCTACCGGAACGGCGCGCCTCTCGACCTTGAGGCCCATATCTTCGGCGAGCGTCTGCAGCGACTTGTTCGTAATCGACGGCAGCACGCTGTCTGAAAGCGGGGTAACATAAGTGTTACCCTTGATCGCGAGGAAGTTCGACGAGCCGAACTCGTCTATTTTCGTCTTCGTCGCGGGGTCGAGGAAAAGCAGCTCCGTATAGCCGAGCGAGTGCGCGAGGTTGTATGGATAGAACGAGACCGCATAGTTGGCGGCGATCTTGTACGAACCCGTACCGTTGGGGGCGGCCCTGTCGTAGTTGCGGGAGATCACCGCATCCACAGGATTGAGCACGCCGGCCTTGGAATAGCTTCCGACAGGCAGGCACATCACCGCGAACACGAGTTCTTCCGACGAGGCTATGTTGATGTTGGGGTTCACTCCCTCGAGCACGGGACGGATGTACATCGAGGCATTGTAGCCGAAAGGCGGGAGGAAGTCCATGTTCTCCCTTACGCACATGCAGCACATCCTGACGAACAGATCCTCGGAGGGAGCCTCCATGCCGAGACGGGCGGCGCTGCGCGCGAGCCTGCGGGCGTTCTCGTCGGGACGGAAGATGCGCACCCTGCCGTCGGCACCGCGGAAGGCCTTGAGCCCCTCGAAGCAGGAGTTGCCGTAGTGGAATACCCCGGCAAAGGCGTTGAAATGGAAGTCGAAGTCGGTGCAGACCTCGGGAGCGCTCCACTTGCCGTCCCGGAACCTGCTGACTATTATCGCGTTTGTCTTCCTGTAGGCAAACGAGAGCTTTGACCAGTCGATGTTGTTCTGCATATCTGTAGTCTTTTATCTGATTTCAACTGAAGCTATCTTCTGCGCGACGCGCTCGCCCACTTCGGATGTGGAACATGCCTGTCCGGGTGCGGAGAGGTCTTCCGTGACCGTCCCCTCTTCGAGGCAGGATTCCACGGCCGAGCGCACCGCGGCGGCTTCGCGCGGGAGGCAGAAGCTGTACTCGAGCATCATCGCGGCGGAGAGTATGGCGGCGAGAGGGTTGGCCGTGCCCTTTCCGGCAGCCTGCGGATAGGAGCCGTGTATGGGTTCATATACGGCCGTCTTTCCGCCGAGCGAGGCCGAGGCGAGCAGTCCCATGGATCCGGGGATGCAGCTGGCCTCGTCGGTAAGTATGTCGCCGAAGGTGTTCTCAGTCACGAGTATGTCGAAGAAACGGGGGTCGGAGACCAGTTTCATCGCGGCATTGTCAACATACATGAAGTCGAGCGAAACATCCGGATACAGAGGACCGAGTTCTTGAGCCACCTGTCTCCAGAGCCTTGAGGTCTCCAGCACGTTTGCCTTGTCGACCACCGTGAGATGCCTCCTGCGCTTCGCGGCGAGGCCGAAGGCAAAACGGAGTATGCGCTCCACCTCCATGCGGCTGTAGACATTGGTATCGAACGCCGTATCTCCTCCGTCAGTCCTACCCTTGCGGCCGAAGTACATGCCTCCCGTGAGCTCCCTCAGGCATACGAAGTCTACCCCGCGGGCTATCTCCTCCCTGAGCGGAGAACGGTGCAGCAGCGCCCTCCATGTCTGTACCGGGCGCAGGTTGGCATAAAGGCCGAGGCTGCGGCGCATCCGCAGGAGTCCCTGCTCCGGGCGAACCACGGCGCCGGGGTCGTTGTCGTAGCGGGGGTCGCCGACGGCACCGAACAGCACGGCCGCACTCCTCTCGCAGAGCCTAAGCGTCGAATCCGGGAAAGGGTCTCCGCAGCTGTCTATCGCACAGGCGCCTATCTGGCCGTACTCCGAAATGAGATCGTGTCCAAAACGGTTGCACACCGCCTTCATGGCCTTCACGGCCTGTGCCGTGACCTCTGGGCCGATTCCGTCCCCGGGAAGTATCGCTATCTTGAGTTCCATCTTCTCTCGAATTCTTCTATAAGGTCCCTGCGCTCGAGCAGGAAGTCTATGTCGTCGAGACCGTTCATCAGGCAGTATCTCTTGTAAGCGTCGAGCGGAAACTCTTCCGAGCGGCCTGCCGCAGTATTCGTCACGGTCCTCTTGCCTACATCGATGCGCAGCACGGTACCTGGGTTCTCCCTTATGCAGCCGAAGAGTTCCGAGAGGAACTCCCGGCTCACCTCCACCGGGAGCACGAAGCTGTTGAGTTCGTTCTGCCTGTGGATGTCGGCGAAAGACGACGACACCACGGCCTTGAAACCGTACCCTGCCAGTGCCCAGGCGGCATGCTCGCGGCTGGAGCCGCAGCCGAAATTGTCCCCGGCGACAAGTATGCAACCAGAGTATGCAGGATCGTTCAGCACGAAGCCGGGGCGCGGACGTCCGTCGGGGTCGTAGCGCCAGTCGTTGAACAGGTGGCTTCCGAAAAACTCCGGATCGCGGGTCGTCGCCTTGAGGAAACGGGCCGGGATTATCTGGTCAGTATCCACGTTCTCTACCTCTAGCGGAACGCAGCTGCTCTCTATTATGTCGAATTTCCTTTTCATCGTCCAACAGGGTTCACATCAGTTCCCTCGGGTCGGTGACGACACCGGTCACCGCCGCGGCCGCGGCTGTCAGGGGGCTGGCCAGCATCGTACGCGACATAGGGCCCTGACGCCCCTCGAAATTGCGGTTGCTCGTGGAAACGCAGTATTTTCCGGGAGGGATCCTGTCGCCGTTCATCGCGAGGCATGCGGAGCATCCCGGCTGACGCAGTTCGAAACCGGCATCGCGCAGCACTGCGCCGAGCCCCTCGCGCTCGACCTGTTCCCTTACCTCCCACGAGCCGGGAACGAGCCAGGCAGTCACTCCCGGAGCCTTCCTGCGGCCCTCCACTATCGAGGCGAAAGCCCTGAAATCCTCTATGCGGCCGTTTGTGCAGGCTCCGAGGAACACATAGTCCACCTTCTTGCCGAGCATCCTTTCTCCAGCGCGGAACCCCATATATTCCAGTCCTGAAGCCAGAGCGTCGGAAGGGATTGTGCCGCCGACAGGCACGCCGGCTCCGGGATTGGTTCCGTATGTTATCATCGGTTCTATTTCGCAGGCATCGAAGCGGAGTTCCCTGTCAAACACGGCATCTTCTGCGCTGCGGAGCGTCTTCCAGCAGGCGACAGCACGCTCCCATTCATCCCCCTCGGGGGCGTAAGGCCTACCTTTGAGATACTCGAAGGTTTTCCGGTCCGGGGCGACCATTCCGCCCCTCGCCCCCATCTCTATCGAAAGGTTGCAGAGCGTCAGCCGCCCCTCCATCGAGAGCGCCTCGACTGCCTGCCCGGCATATTCCACGAAATGGCCCGTGGCACCGGACGTACCTAGCTTCATTATCAGGTAGAGGGCGAGATCCTTGGCCGTGACTCCGCGCCCCAGGCTCCCGTCGATGCGTATCCGCATCGTGCGCGGCCTGCGCTGGAGTATGCACTGGCTCGACAGCACCATCTCGACCTCGCTCGTGCCTATGCCGAACGCAAGGGCACCGACAGCGCCGTGGGTGGAGGTATGGGAATCCCCGCAGACTATAGTCATCCCCGGAAGGGACAAGCCCCGTTCGGGCCCTACCACATGCACTATGCCGCTGCGGGGGTCGGTCATTCCGAAATATTCCAGTCCGAACTCGCGTGCGTTACGCTCGAGGGCGTCGAGCTGCGCGCGAGAGACAGGATCCTCGACAGACCTTTCCTGCCCGAGCGTGGGGATATTGTGGTCCGGCATGCAGAAGACCTTGCCGGGACGCAGGCAGCCGATACCTCTCGTCCTCAGTCCGTCGAAGGCCTGGGGGCTCGTCACCTCGTGGCAGTAGAGCCTGTCTATGTACAGCTGGACGGTTCCGTCGTCCAGCTGCCGTACCACATGCGCGTCCCATATCCTGTCGAAGAGAGTGTTCATCGGCCGGTGGTGAATTTGTTGATGCAGTCGATATATGCCTCGACCGAAGCCGTCACGATGTCGGTATCGACACCGAGGCCGTAATAGATCCTGCCGTCATACTCGACCTGCATATGTACCCGGCCTACATCGTCCGAACCTCTGGTGATGTTCTGTATCGTGAACTCCCGTATCAGGGTCTTCCGCCTGACGATATGCCGGAGGGCATTGATGGCCGCGTCGACAGGGCCGTTGCCGCCGGATACCGCCTCGAACTTCTCGCCTCCTATGTCGAGTCCTATGCTGGCGACCGGTCTGAGCCCCTTGCCGCTCGTAACCTGCAGGTAGTCGAGCCTGACATGTGCCGACTCCGTCCTCTGGGCTCCGGCAAGCATCAGCAGGTCGTCGTCTCCGACCTGCTTCTTCTTGTCCGCAAGCTCGAGGAACCTGCGGTAGAAGCTGTCCAAGGCAGCCTGGTCGAGGCTGATTCCGAGCAGCTCGAGCCTGTATTTGAGTGCCGCATGCCCGCTTCTCGCGGTGAGGACTATGTGGCTGTCGTCTATTCCTACATCCTTGGGATCCATTATCTCGTATGTGGATGCGTCCTTGAGCACGCCGTCCTGGTGTATGCCCGAGGAGTGGGCGAAGGCGTTCCGCCCGACTATGGCCTTGTTAGCCTGCACGGGCATGTTCATAAGGCCGGACACCATCCTGCTGACGGGGAAGATGCGCGAGGCGTTGATGCCTGTCTCGAGGGGTATGTCGGAATGGCAGCGCAGTATCATCGCTATCTCCTCCAGTGCCGTATTGCCGGCCCTCTCTCCCACCCCGTTTATCGTCACTTCGCACTGGCCGGCGCCGGCAAGCAGGCCGGAGACCGTGTTGGCCGTGGCCATACCGAGGTCGTTATGGCAGTGTGTGGAGATGACGGCCTTCTCTATGCCGTCCACATGCTCGACAAGATAGCGTATCTTGGCGGCATACTCCGAAGGCAGGCAGTACCCTGTAGTGTCCGGTATGTTGACGACCGTCGCCCCGGCCTTAATCACGGCCTCCACCACGCGCGCGAGGTATTCGTCGTCGGTACGGCCGGCGTCCTCGGCATAGAACTCCACATCCTCTACATATTTCTTCGCATAGCGGACAGCCCTCACGGCACGCTCGAGTATCTCCTCGCGGGTCGACTTGAACTTATGGCGTATATGCTGGTCCGAAGTGCCGATACCGGTATGTATCCTCTTGTGCCGCGCGTACCTGAGCGCTTCGGCCGCGACGTCGATATCCTTCTCCACGGCCCGCGTGAGGGCGCATATTACCGGCCATGTGACGGCCTTGGACACTTCCACCACGGAGTTGAAGTCCCCCGGACTCGAGACGGGAAAGCCTGCCTCGATGATGTCGACGCCGAGCTCCTCGAGAGCCTTTGCGAGCTGAATTTTCTCGGCCGTGCCGAGCTGGCACCCCGGAACCTGCTCCCCGTCCCTCAGGGTGGTGTCGAAAATATATATCCTGCGATCCGGCATAAGTCTGATTTCCAACCAACAAGTTAGTTCAGGCTAATTTCAGATTTAATTATGAAAAAACCAAATTAATCCATAATTTTGGGCTCGCAAAATCTGAAACAGGATTCCGATATGAAAATTATGAAGTTCGGAGGCAGCTCCGTCGGCACTCCGGAAAGTCTTTCCAACGTAAAGTCTATAATCGAAAGGCGCGGCGAATGTGCCATCGTAGTGGTGTCTGCCCTCGGAGGGGTCACGGACCTGCTCGTAAGCACGGCCCGTCTGGCGGAAAGAGGCGACGAATCCTGCCTCGAATCGCTCTCCGAACTCAGGAAGAGGCATCTGGAGATGTGCTCCGCATGCATCACAGACCCTGCCGCAAGAGAAGACACCGGACGCAGGATAGAAGAGCTGGCAGACAGGCTTGAAAGGATATGCCAGGGTGTCAGGCTGCTGGGAGTGCTCCCGAGAAAGACCCTGGACGAGATCCTGAGTTTCGGTGAGAGGATGTCTTCCATAATAGTCAGCGCCGCCATACCCGGAAGCAAGCTATACGACTCACTTGGATTCATAAGGACGGCCAAGGTCTCGGGACAGGATGTCGCCGACACAGCCGCAACATACAGGCTCGTACGCGAGACTTTCAAGGACTACGGCGACGCATCTCCGATAGCCATAGTGCCCGGGTTCATCTCCTCCGACTCCGTAAGCGGCGAGATCACCAACCTCGGGCGCGGCGGCTCCGACTACACGGCAAGCCTGCTGGCTGCCGCCCTGGACGCCCGACTGCTCGAGATATGGACCGACGTGGACGGGTTCATGACGGCCGACCCGAAGATAATCAAGACCTCGTATGTGATCGACGAGATGAGCTACGCCGAGGCTATGGAGCTCTGCAACTTCGGCGCGAAGGTGATATATCCCCCCACCCTGTACGCGGTATGCCGCAAGGGCATCCCCATACTGATAAAGAACACCTTCAACCCCGCCGCTCCGGGAACTTCCATAAGGCAGGAGTGCCGCAGGGACGAAAGGCTCATAAGAGGCATATCCTCTATTGACGACATCAGCCTGATAACGCTGACGGGCACTTCTATGGTCGGGATAGTCGGAATCGACAGCCGCATATTCAAGGTGCTCGCGGACGGGAACATCAGCGCGTTCCTCGTAAGCCAGTCCGCTTCCGAGACCGGAATCACAATCGGGGTAGGCAGGGAGGATGCGGCTGCCGCCGCGGCCACGATAGACAGGGAATTCCGCCATGAAATCGAGAGCGGAGCGATAGAGCCCGTGCACATCGAGAACGGTCTGGCTGCAGTCGCCGTCGTCGGCGAGAACATGAAATACCATGCTGGCATAGCCGGGAAGCTGTTCGGCACGCTCGGACGCAACGGCATCAGCGTGATAGCCTGCGCCCAGGGCTCCTCGGAGAGCAACATATCGTTCATAGTAAAGCGAGGAAACCTCCGCAAGGCCCTGAACGTGATCCACGACAGTTTCTTCCTCTCAGAATACCAGGAGCTGAACCTGTTCGTCTGCGGTGTCGGCACGGTAGGCGGGAAGCTGCTCGAGCAGATCGCATCGCAGCGGGAACGCCTGATGAAGGAGAGGAACCTGAAAATCAACATAGTAGGTATCGCCAGGAGCACGAAAGCCGTCTTCGACCGGGACGGGATCAGTCTCGACGGCTGGCGCGATGCCCTTGAGGGCGGAATGGAAATCACTCCCGGAAAGCTGCGCGACGAGGTGGTCGGCATGAACATCTTCAACTCCGTGTTCGTAGACTGCACGGCGAGCCCTGAAATCGCGGGACTGTACGGTGACTTCTTCAGCCGCAGCATTTCTGTGGTGGCAGCCAACAAGGTCGCGGCATCCTCGGAATACGGGACATACCGCAGACTCAAGGACACTGCCCTGAGCCACGGAGTCAAGTTCCTGTTCGAGACCAATGTCGGCGCGGGGCTGCCGATAATCAACACAATCAACGACCTCTGCAACAGCGGCGACAGGATACTGAGGCTCGAGGCCGTCCTAAGCGGCACGCTGAACTTCATATTCAACACCCTATCGGCCGAAGTCCCCTTCAGCCGAGCGGTACGTATGGCACAGGAGCAGGGCTTCGCCGAACCAGACCCGAGGATTGACCTTTCCGGGAAGGATGTGATGCGCAAGCTCGTAATCCTGTCGAGGGAAGCAGGATACAGGGTCGAAATGGAAGATGTGAAAGCACGTCTATTCATCCCCGACGAGCTTTTCGCCTGCTCGATGGAGGAGTTCTGGAAAAGGCTGCCGGAACTCGACGCCGCTTTCGAAAGCCGCAGGCAGATCCTGGAGAAGGAGCACAAGAGGCTCAGGTTCGTGGCCCGAATGGACAGCGGACGCTGCTCGATAGGTCTGGAGGAGGTGGACAGCACACACTCCTTCTACGCCCTCGAGGGCTCCAACAACATCATACGCCTCACCACCGAACGCTACAACCGCCACCCGATGCTCATCCAGGGCTACGGCGCCGGTGCGGATGTCACCGCGGCGGGAGTGTTCGCCGACATAATGAGCATAGCGAATATCTGACATTCAATAGAACGACTTTTAAGGAGACACAAGATGAAAGCAGCAATAGTAGGTGCGAGCGGAGCGGTGGGACAGGAGTTCCTGCGCGTGCTCGAACAGAGGAATTTCCCTGCCGACGAGCTTCTGCTCTTCGGCTCGCAGAGGAGTGCGGGACGTAGGTTCGCCTTCCGCGGCGAGGATCTGGAGGTAAGGCTCCTGCAGCACAACGACGACTTCAAGGGCGTGGACTACGCGTTCGTATCGGCAGGAGCCGGCACTTCGCGCGAGTTCGCGGAGACCATAACCAGGCACGGCACGGTGATGATAGACAACTCGAGCGCATTCCGTATGGACGACGATGTCCCCCTGGTAGTGCCCGAATGCAACGCCGAAGACGCCCTCGTGCGTCCGCGCGGGATAATCGCGAACCCCAACTGCACCACGATAATGATGGTGGTGGTCCTGAAGCCCATAGACAGGCTCTCGCACATACGCCGCGTGCATGTCGCAAGCTATCAGTCGGCATCGGGAGCGGGAGCGCAGGCCATGGCGGAACTGCAGGAGCAGTACCGCCAGATAGTGCAGGGCGAAGACGTGACCGTGGACAGGTTCCCCTACCAGCTGGCATACAACGTGATTCCGCAGATAGACGTGTTCACCGACAACGGCTACACCAAGGAAGAGATGAAGATGTTCAACGAGACGCGCAAGATCCTCCATTCGGATATCCGCTGCTCCGCGACCTGCGTGAGGATATCCTCGCTGCGTTCCCACTCGGAAGCCGTATGGATCGAGACCGAAGAACCTCTCACGGAAGAACAGGTACGCGCTGCGCTCCAGGCCGCCCCGGGAGTCACCGTGCAGGACGACCCCGCGACGAAGACCTATCCCATGCCTCTCTTCACCGGCGGAAAGGACGATGTCTATGTGGGCCGCATACGCCGCGACCTTGCCGACGAGAACGGCATGACCCTGTGGCTCTCAGGCGACCAGATACGCAAGGGCGCCGCACTCAACGCAGTGCAGATTGCGGAATATCTCATAAGCAAGGCGGGGTAGCTACAGCACGAACTTCTGCAGCGCCTTGCTTATACCGTCGTCGTCGACCGTGTCCGTGACATAGCCGGCGACTTTTTTCAGCGAGTCGCCGGCATTTCCCATGGCGACGCCCAAGCCCGCGCTCCTTATTATGGCCATGTCGTTGCCTCCGTCGCCGAAAGCCATGGTCTCTTCAATCCTGAGGTTCTGGTCTGATATGACGGCCATAAGGCCCTTTCCCTTGTCCACACCCTTAGCCGTGATGTCCGCGAATTCGGGGCACCAGCGGCTGGAGACGCAGCCGGGAAGCTGCGGCATTATCATTTCCTCCAGTTCGCGGGTGACTACGGGCGTAAACTGCAATACGCGCTCCTTGAGGACAGATTCCGCAGTAATGCCGCCCTTCAGGCCGCCGACATCGAGCAGCCGCCGGAAAATCTCGTCGGCATAAGGCTTGTCGTTATACATCGCCAGGGTCTTCTCCCCTGCCACGAGGGTCGCGAAATCCATTTCTTCCGACAGGCGCAGCACCGTCCGCACGTCGTCTCCGGGTATGGGCGTGCACGAGATGATTCTCGGCCCGATGAAACAACAGGCACCGTTGACGGTGATGTAGCCGTCGACGAGGTGCCTGATCTCCCCGATGTTGTCAATCAGAGGGAAAGGGCGGCCGGTGGAGATGAAGATCCTTACGCCGCGCCGCTTCGCCAGCGTGATAGCCTCTACGGCGGACCGGGGGATGCGGTGCGTGTTGAAACTCACCAGAGTGCCGTCGATGTCGAAAAATATCGACTTTATCATCAGGTCGTTATGCTTTTGTCGTCGTCATGCATTCATCGGCATCATGCCTTCACCAGCGCCCTGTCCTCCTGTCCGTCTATGCAGACGGTGAGGTCTTCGTCGAAATGCACCATACGAACGAATTCGCTCTCGTATTCGGCCGGCATGGCATCGAGGGCGTCGAAGTCGCAATACTCGCCCGGACGGGAATAAGGATTGACATTGACATATCCGGCATTGAAAGAAGTCATGTTCTGGAAGAAATGCGTACCCTGGCTGGGATCGACCCTGAAGTTCTCGAGACAGCACTCCACTATGACCCTTGCCTCGGAGATATTGCTCCATTGCACCGGAACACCGAGCGTCGGTATGCTGGAACCCCAGCGTCCGTAGCCTATCAGCACATAGTTCCGCCCCTCCTCTCGCATCCTGGTGTTGAGGGCTGTCAGTTCGGAAGCAATCTCGCGGGTCTTGAGCGTGTCGAAGCCCTCCCTGCGCAGGTAGACTATGTCCCTTACGCCCTGGATTGTGCCCGGACCTATCGCACAGCCGGAAGATAGCAGGGCGCCTGAAGTGTCGAGGGAATCCCAGTCGACCTTGTTGAAGCTTGTCACAGCAGAGATAGGCCGTATCTGAAGCACGTTGAACAGGGCGGCCCCGTCCGGTCCCCTGTCGAGGTCGGCCGCGAACTCGATCTCCACGGCGCACTTGACCTCCCTGCGGGTGATGTCGAGCAGCGTAGAGAGTATGTCCGCGAGCGGGAAGGTGTTGTACTTGAGGATATGTGCGAAAGTGACGAACTTCGGACCGCGCGGCACCGGAGAATCAACGATGCGCTGGTTCTCGTAGTCCCAGGTGGACACCACCTTCGAGAAGGAGCGGAACCTGCCGCAGTCCGACACCGGTATGCGCTCGAGGTTCACGGCGTCGTCGACGGAAGTCTTGAAGCGGTCAGGCTGGAGGTTCAGCGCGAACATCGCCTGCTGGGTCTCGTTCATCGTGAGCTCGGGCGTGGAGGTCTGGAGCACGTTCTTGGGATATTTAGGCGAGAAGCGCAGCACCTGGTCGCCGTCCACCACGGCCTTGCCCAGGCCGAACGCCACCTTGGCGACACCGTCCTCGGGAGTCTCGTAGCCTATGGGATAGAAGTTTATCGAGCGGGCTACGCCCGAAAGCGTCGGGAAATAGTAGCCACCGTCCTCGCTGCCGCAAATCTCCTGCAGCACTATGGCCATCTTCTCCTCCGATATCACGTTGGAAGTGGAGATGATGTAGCCCCTCGAAGACGCGAAGTACACCGAGGCATACACGCTCTTTATGGCCTTCGACAGCAGGCGCAGTTCCTGGTCCTCGTTCTCCGTATGGGGAATCATGTAGGTCGAATACACCCCTGCGAAAGGCTGGTAGTACGAGTCCTCGAGTATGGAGGACGAACGGACGGCCAGTGGCCTGCGCACATTGCGTATGAACACCCTGAGGGCGTCCGTAAGGTCGGAAGGCAGGGTCGAGGCGACGAACTCGGAGAGTATCTCGTTGTCGGAGAGGTCGGAGTTTATCACATACTGCAGCCCGTTCTCGAGGATGAAGCGGTCGAAGTACTCGGTGGTGATGACGAGCGTGCGCGGAACAAGCACGCGCACATCCTCCCATCTGCCGTAGAGGTCGTACTTGGAGAGTATGTGGTTGAGGAACGCGAGGCCGCGCGCCTTGCCTCCGAGAGAGCCGTCGCCGAGGCGCGAGAACCAGATTGCGTCGTTGTAGCTCTCGGGCTCGAAGCGGGCCACGACTCCCAGACCCTGGCGGATGCGGTAGTCGTGAATCATCCGGAGGTTCAGCTTGCGTATCTCGGCAAGGTCGGAACCCTCGTTGATGCTTATATCCCGGAACGAGTTGCCTATCGTGAAGAGGCCTCGGCTGTACAGCCAGCGTGAGATGTAGTTCTTGCCCGCGAAATACCTCAGGGCATCGTCCGACATCGTTGCGATCAGGCGTTCGAACTCATAGAGGTTACGCGCCCGCGCGAGCACCTGCCCGGTATGCGGGTCTGTCACGAGGAAGTCGCCGAACGCGAACTCCCGGGCTATATACTCGCTGAGCTGGTGGATCAGCGTCTTCGAAGTCTTGCGCACGAAGCCTACGCCAAGTTCCTCCGCCACGGCCCTCATGCTCTCCTGGGACGACTGCAGCAGGTATGGCATAGTGGGTATCTCCGACTTGATAAGCCGGCACAGGTCAATCCCCGCATCGATGACCTCGGTGGCCCGGCTGTCGCCCTTGTGGAGGATGAAGCCCACATCGGAGATGATTCCGAGCATGTTGGTCTTGTACTTGCGGTACAGCTCCAGCGCCTCGTCGTAGCAGGTGGCGAGCAGTATCTTGGGCCTCGCGCGCTTGCGCATGAACTGCTGCTCCTCGTTGAGGGCGTCGCGCACGGACTCGTTGTTCTGCCTGAGCACGAGCCGGTAGAGCAGGGGCAGGTAGGCCGAATAATAGCGCACGGAATCCTCGACCAGCATTATCGTACGCACGCCCATCTCGAGTATGTCGTGGTCGGCGTTAAGCTTGTCCTCGAGCAGCTTGATGATAGCGATTATGAGATCGGTGCTGTTGTTCCAGCTGAACACATAGTCGAAGTTGGACCTGTCCTGGCTGACTATATGGTTGTAGATGACCTTCGAATACGACGACAGCAGCACTATCGGTGTCTGCGGGACTATCTCCTTGGCCAGCGCGGCGAACTCGAACACGTCGAGCCTGCCGACATTGAACATAGTGATTATCAGGTCGTACCTTTCACCCTGACGCTTTATGAGGTCGAGAGCCTCCATTGTGGACTCCACCCGGTCGATGGAAGGAGGATTGCTGAGGTTGAGCTCGGTATATTCCTGCGAAATCCGGGCCTCTATATGGCCGTCCTCCTCGAGCGAGAAGCTGTCGTAATTGTTACATATCAGCAGGATGTTGCGTATCCTCCTGACCATCAACCTGGTATAGTCCTGTCCAAACATATCCTGCTATACGAGTCCCTGGTCCACCATGGCATTGGCGACCTTGATGAATCCGGCGATGTTGGCACCCTTTACATAGTTCACATAGCCGTCCTCCCTGGTACCGTACTCGAGGCAGGCCTCGTGGATGCCCGTCATGATAGTGCGCAGCTGGGCGTCGACCTCCTCGGAAGTCCACTTGCGGCGCATGGAATTCTGGCTCATCTCGAGACCGGAGGTAGCCACTCCGCCGGCGTTGGACGCCTTACCGGGAGAGTAGAGCATCTTCGCCTGCTGGAATATGGCAATCGCTTCGGGGGTGCTGGGCATGTTCGCACCCTCCACTACGCACCAGCATCCGCCCTTGACGAGATTCCCGGCATCGGCCGCCTCAATCTCGTTCTGCGTGGCGCAGGGAAGGGCGATGTCGCAAGGCACCTTCCAGGGACGCTCCCCGGGGAAGTACCTGGCCTGAGGATACTGCTTCACATATTCGCTGATACGGCCGCGGCGCACGTTCTTGAGCTCCATTACATAGGCGAGCTTCTCCTCGTCGAGGCCCTCGGGATCGTACATGTATCCGTCAGAATCGGACAGGGTGACAACCTTGGCACCCAGCCTCATGGCCTTCTGTGCCGCGAACTGGGCGACATTGCCGGCTCCTGAGATGAGGACTGTCTGGCCTTCGAACGACTTGCCCTCGCGCGCGAGCATCTGCTCCGCGAAATAGCAGACCCCGTAGCCGGTGGCCTCGGGACGCAGCAGGCTTCCGCCCCATGCGAGTCCCTTGCCCGTAAGGGTTCCGGTAAATTCGTCCTTCAGCCTCTTGTACTGGCCGAAGAGATAGCCGATCTCGCGGCCGCCGACTCCGATATCACCGGCAGGGACATCGGTATCGGGGCCGATATGCCTCTGAAGCTCGGTCATGAAACTCTGGCAGAAACGCATCACCTCGGCGTCAGAGCGGCCCCTGGGGCTGAAGTCAGAACCGCCCTTGCCGCCGCCCATGGGCAAAGTCGTGAGCGCGTTCTTGAAAGTCTGCTCGAACGCGAGGAACTTCATGATGCTGAGGTTGACGCTCGCATGGAAGCGGAGACCTCCCTTGTAGGGGCCTATGGCGCTGTTCATCTGCACGCGGTAGCCGCGGTTGATGTGTATCTCTCCCCTGTCGTCCATCCAGGGCACGCGGAACATTATCACGCGCTCGGGCTCGACCATTCTCTCGAGGATCTTGAAATCCATGAGGTAAGGATAGGCGACCACATAGTCGGCTACACTCTCGACAACCTCTCTCACCGCCTGGTGGAATTCGCTCTCACCGGGGTTCCTTGCGATCAGCTCAGACATGAACCTCTCGACATAATTCTTGGTAAACTTGTCCATAAGCAGAAGGTAATTTTAACTAACTCTCAAACAAATATAGGAAAACCCGCCATAAAAACAAACGGCCTTATTTCCGCGGCGGCCAATACATTCCTGAAAATGCTGAAAAACTTCTTCATAATACCGATACAGATTCAGCCGGATAAAAATACAACTTTTTCCCGGAATTCAAAACAGGAAAGCGGAGACAGACCCGGGCAGATGAGGGATACGCGGACCGGGCATATGTTGCAAGCGGCTTGCAAGGAAATATTCCGTATCTTTGTGCCGTGGAAAGGAGGATACCAATATCCAAGCTGTGCATGCTGGCCTTCGCCTTCGTGCTGCTGCATTCGTTGATACCGCACAGCCACCACTGCACGCGTGTCGAAAACCATATCCACGTGCATTACAGCTGTTCGCAGCTCGAGAGCTTCCTGCAGAGTTCCGACGAGGACACACAGCTCTGCATACCGGCGGACGCCCTCGTCCATGACGACATCCCCGACCTTTCGGACCGTCCGGATCACGCAGTGCGCAGGATTTCCGACCTTTCCTGCCGTTTCATCTCCAAGACGGCGGCTTTCCTGCCGCATTCGGCCCTGCGAGGGCCTCCGTTCCGGGCCTGCATATAGCCGCATTCCACAAGCGGCCCGCATCCTGCCGCTCCGGCATGCAGCGTCCATGCTCAGGTGCCGGGAGCATACCGGATGCACAGACGCAATTCACAAAGGCAACATAAACCGAAAGAAAACGATTATGCAACAGAAATACCTGTTACTGGCGGCGTTGTGCCTGCTGGCCGCTGCCGCCTGCCATAACAAGAACGAAGACCATGACCACGGAACCGCATCCGAAGCGGAAGCGCACGCCCACGAGGGAGAAGCAGCCCACGGAGAGATAGTCCTCTCTCCCGAGAGGGCAAGGGAGGCCGGGGTAGAGGTCGAGACGATACAGCCCGGAAAGTTCAGCTCGGCAATACGCACCTCCGGCGTCCTCTCCCCTTCCGGAAAAGGTTCCGCCACAGTCACATCCCTGACTTCCGGCATCCTTTCATGGAACGGGGCGACACCGGTTCCCGGCCAGAGAGTATCAGACGGGGAGACAATCGCGAGAGTGTCAGCCGGAGGAATGGGAGCCGGAGACGCAGTGACAAGGGCGGCAATCGCATTCGCAGCCGCAGAGAAAGAATACCTGAGGGCGAAGAGCCTGCTGGAAGACAGGATAATCTCGCAAAGGGAGTTCACTGCCATTGAAGCCGACTATCTCACGGCCAAGAACGCCTACCAGGGTTCCAGCGCCGACGGAGCCGGAAACGGAGTGGCGGTAAGCTCTCCGATCGACGGCAGCATCACTGGCGTGCTCAAGACAGAGGGCGACTATGTGGCCGCAGGAGAGGCGATAGCGACTGTAAGCTCGGATTCGCGCCTGCGCCTCACCGCCGACCTGCCCGAGAAATACGCCTCCCTGAGGAATTCCATATCGGGAGTGAACTTCAAGCTGCACTACGGCGACACGCCCGTGTGCCTAACGGGCACCGAAGGCCGTCCGGTATCGGTCGGACGCTCCGTATCAGCCTCGTCGGCATACATCCCGGTGACTTTCGAATTCGCCAACCGCTACGGCCTGATGAACGGCTCGTATGTAGAGGCATGGCTGCTCACCGACAGCAGGGACGGGGTCATTTCCGTACCCGAGTCTGCGCTCACCGAAGAGCAGGGGGAGTTTTTCGTCTATGTCAGGCTCGACGAGGAATGCTACAGGAAGGTTCCCGTGACCATCGGCGGCCGTAACGGAGTCGATGTCGAGATCGTCTCCGGCCTCGACGGCGGAGAAGACGTCGTCGTCAAGGGGGCATACCAGGTAAGGCTCTCGGCGGCATCCGTAATTCCGGGACATACCCACAACCACTGACGTGCCATGCTCAACAGGATAATAGAATTCTCGCTGCACAACAGGCTGCTCGTCCTGATTACCGCAGTGCTGCTGGCCGTAGGCGGCATGTATGTCGCCGAGACAATGGAGGTGGACGTGTTCCCCGACCTCAACGCGCCCACGGTAGTCATAATGACAGAAGCGCAGGGAATGGCTCCGGAAGAGGTGGAGAAGACCGTCACCTTCCCCATAGAGACCGCCGTCAACGGCGCCACGGACGTACGCCGCGTCCGCTCGTCGTCCACGACCGGATTCTCGGTAGTCTGGGTTGAGTTCGACTGGGGCACGGACATCTACCGCGACAGGCAGATAGTCTCCGAAAAGCTCGCGACCCTCGGCGACCAGCTTCCCGCCAATGTCGGAACCCCTACTCTCGGCCCCCAGTCGTCAATACTCGGCGAAGTGCTGATAATCGGCCTCACCTCTGACGGAGAGACTTCGCCCGAGGAGCTCCGCACCATTGCCGACTGGACCATAAGGCCCCAGCTGCTCGCCGTCGGCGGAGTCGCACAGGTAGCCGTGCTTGGAGGCGACATCAGGGAATACCAGATACTGCTCGACATGGACCGCATGCGCCGCTACGGAGTCACTACCGACGAAGTCCTCGACGCCACTGCCGACATGAACCGCAACGCCTCCGGCGGAGTGCTCTATGAATACTCCAACGAATACATAATAAGGGGCATGTCGTCCACCACCTCCGTCGACGAGCTCTCGCTCGCGGTGGTCAAGATTGCCGACGATGGCAGGCCCGTGACGCTTAGGGACATAGCCGAAGTGCGCACCGGACCCAAGGAGCCCCGCACCGGCACCGCATCCATAGAGGGCAGGAGCGGAGTGCTGCTGACGGTGACCAAACAGCCCAAGGTGTCCACGAACGATCTCACCGACGCGCTTGACGCCAAGATGTCCGAAATCGCCGAGACCCTTCCCCCCGATGTCGAGGTGAAGACCGACATCTTCCGCCAGAGCAGCTTTATCGACGCCTCGATAGGCAACATCAAGAAAGCCCTCGTGGAAGGCGCGCTGTTCGTGATACTCGTGCTCTTCCTGTTCCTGATGAATGTCAGGACGACGCTGATATCGCTCGTGACCATACCCCTCTCCCTGCTCATCACGATCATAGTGCTGAGGGTCACCGGGATGAGCATCAACACCATGAGCATAGGAGGCATGGCTATCGCCATAGGCTCGCTGGTAGACGACGCGATAGTCGATGTGGACAATGTGTTCAAGCGGCTCAGGGAGAACCGCCTCAGGCCCGAGGCGGAGAGGCGCAAGGTACTCGACGTGGTGTTCGACGCCTCCAAGGAGGTCCGTATGCCCATACTCAACTCCACCTTCATCATAGTGGTCAGCTTCATCCCTATCTTCTTCCTCTCCGGAATCGAAGGCAGGATGCTGATTCCGCTCGGAGTCGCCTTCATAGTGTCGCTGTTCGCATCTACCCTGGTAGCGCTCACGCTCACCCCGGTGCTGTGCAGTTTCCTGCTTAAGAACACGGGGGCCACAAAGGGGACGAGCAAGGAGTCTCCCGTCACGCGCTGGCTCAAGAAAGGCTACGGCAAGGCCCTGAAAGCCGCGCTGCACCATCGCAAGGCAGTGCTGGGAGTATCGGCGGCGGCGCTCGTCGGAGCCGTAGTGATGGCGTTCGGCTTCGGTTCCAGCTTCCTGCCTCCGTTCAACGAGGGCTCGTTCACGATCAACGTGAGCACGCTGCCCGGAGTATCGCTCGAAGAGAGCGACGCTATCGGACGCAAGGCCGAGGAACTGATACTGTCGGTTCCCGAAATCAAGACCGTGGCCCGCAAGACCGGACGTGCGGAGCTTGACGAGCACGCCCTCGGGGTGAACACCTCTGAAATGGAGGCTCCGTTCGAGTTCGGCGGTCGTCCGAAGGACGAAATCATCGCGGAACTGCGCGAGAAGCTGGGCACCCTGCCCGGTGTCAATGTAGAGATAGGCCAGCCCATATCGCACCGCATAGACGCGATGCTCTCGGGAACTCAGGCCGCGATCGCCGTCAAGATATTCGGCGACGACCTCAACACGCTCTTCAACCTCGGCAACGACATCAAGGAGGCGGTGAGCGGAGTCGAGGGCCTCGCGGACCTCAACGTGGAGCAGCAGATCGAACGGCCGGAACTGGCGATAGTCCCGCGCCGCGAGATGCTCGCCCGTTACGGGGTGACGATGTCCGAGTTCGTGGAATATGTCGAGGTATGCCTCGGAGGCCGTCCTGTATCGCAGGTATATGAAGGCGGTAAGGTGTTCGACCTCACCGTCAAGGCCGCAGGCGACTGGCGCGACCGCATCGAGACGATAAGGGACATGACTGTCGACACCCCTGCCGGAAAGGTTCCCCTCGACCACATAGCAGAGATACGTTCCACCACCGGCCCCAATACTATCAACCGCGAGAACGCGCAACGCAAGATAGTGGTATCGGCGAACATCACCGGAGGCGACCTGCAGGGAGCGGTCGACGCCATGCAGGCGGCGATCGCCGAAAAAGTCACCCTGCCCGAAGGCTACCACATAGAGTTCGGCGGTCAGTTCGAGAGCGCGCAGAGCGCCTCGCGCACGCTGTCGGTACTGACGGTCTTCGCGGTCATAGTGATATTCCTGCTGCTCTACAACCAGTTCCGCAGCTTCAAGCAGTCGGCCATAGTGCTGATAGACCTGCCGCTCGCCCTTATCGGCGGTGTGCTCATGGTGTTCTTCAGCGACCGCGTATTGTCGATACCCGTGATCATCGGCTTTATCTCGCTGTTCGGCATCGCCACGCGCAACGGAATGCTGCTGATAGACCGCTACAACGACCTCAGGCACCACGGGCTCGGAGTGGCCGACGCGGTGATGACCGGTTCGCTCGACAGGCTTAACCCCATTCTGATGACCGCCCTGTCGTCAGCCCTCGCACTGATACCGCTCGCGCTGGGAGGAGAGCTGCCGGGCAACGAGATCCAGAGCCCCATGGCGAAGGTCATCCTCGGAGGCCTGCTGAGCTCCACGCTGCTCAACGCATTCGTGATACCCATTGTCTACGACATCTTCAGCGAAAAGGAGGAAAAGAAATGAAAAGGATACTTTCGATACTGGCCGCCGCAATCGCATGCACGGTTGCCGGCGCACAGACCATAGACGACATACTCGGGCAGGTAGGCGAAAACAACCTGACTCTGAAGGCGCTCCAGCAGCAGCTCGATGCCGGCGCGGACGCAAATCTCGCCGAGGCGAGACTCGAAGGGCCGGAAGTGGAGTTCGGATACCTCTTCGGGGAGGACGGACGGCGCAGGCACGACTTCGGAGTGAGCCAGAGCTTCGACTTCGGGGCCCTGACCGGCGCCAGGAAGCGGCTCGCCCTCGGGCAGAACGAACTTCTCGCCCTCGAATACCGTGCCAGCCGCCGTGACATACTCACCCAGGCGCGCAAGCTGGTATACAGGATAATCAACTGCAACGCGCTGATCGCCGAATACACCCGCAGGGCCGACAACGCCCGCGCCGTGGAGCAGGCCTACCGTTCCGGATACGAGAAGGGTGAGTTCTCCGTAATAGACTACCGCAAGGCGGCGGTGGGACTCGCGGAAGCCGAAGGGACGCTGAGGCTGTGCGAAGTCGAGCGCGACGGCCTTCTCGCGGAACTGAAGAACCTCAACGGCGGAGAAGACATAGTGATCACCGCCTGCGAGCAGGAGACAGTACTGCTTCCCGGCAGCTTCGGGCTGTGGCTTGAACAGGCCTCAGGGAAGAGCAGCGCGCTCGAGTATGTGCGCACATCCACAAGCACCTCCGAGAAGCAGCTCAAACTGAGCCGCAGCGAGGCTTTTCCGAGCCTGTCGGTAGGATACAAGTCAGAGGTGGTGCCCGGCGAGGGCTTCCGCGGAGTATCGGTAGGAGTGAGCATACCCCTGTGGTCGGCAGGAAAGAAGATCTCCAGCGCGAAGAAGCAGCTGGAAGCGGCCCGCCTCGCCGAGCAGGATGCTCTGGTACAGTTCCGCACCAATGCCGAAAACCTGTACGAAAAGGCTGCGGGCCTTGCCGAATCGGCTGCGGGATACGCCCTGCTCACGGACTCAGACGAAGGGCTGCGGGATCTTCAGAAGGCGCTCGACAGCGGACAGATGTCGCTGCTGGACTATATGAACGAGATAAGCTACTTCTACAGTTCCCGCGAACTCGCCCTGCAGACCCAGCTGGAATATCTGCTCGCCGTCGCAGACCTAATGGCCCTCGAAATGTAGGGCCTATTCCTTCCAGCTACGGTACGGGTGCTCCGACAGGTAGGAGTTGTAGTACCTGACATCGCCCGTAACCTCCTTTCCGAGCCAGTCCGGCCGGGCGAAAGGCTCGTCCGGACTTTTCAGTTCGAGCTCTGCGAACACGAGCCCCTCGTTGTCACCGTGGAACTCGTCCACCTCGAAGGTATGGCCCCCGAAATCCACGAGATGCCTGGTCTTGTCGATCTTCCCGCTCACGCAGAGCCGCAGCAGCTGTCCGGCCTCGTCCGGCGGAATCTCCTTCTCCCACTCGAAGCGGGTGGTTCCGTCGGCGCTGCCCGGGCCCTTGATTGTAAGGAAACCCCGCCCGTCGCCCAGACGCACCCTGACGGTCCTGCCGTGTTCCGTGCAGATATAGCCTTGCACGAGATGCAGCGACCTGCGTACCGAAGGCCTGAAGTCCCCGCATACGAGGAATTTCCTTTCTATCTCTAAGCAATCTTCCATGATCCAGTATCAGGACAAATATAATAAACTTTCCCTCATCTCCGCCCGCACGCATCATATCAGACGGTACGCTTTAAGACGGCATTTCAGGACATGCTGCACCGGGAACCGCGCGCGGCTGCGCCTGACAGAGGCGATGATTTCCGGCAAGACGGAATCCGACGGCCCTGCGCAAGAGGCAAGGCGTCCGAGGTTGTCGGCGCAGAGACGCTCCAGAAGTTCGTGGAAGCGGGGACCGTGGTCGAGGTAGCGCAGGTGGCAGAGCTCGTGCAGCAGCACATAGTCGCAGAGGGCTTCGGGCAGGCGGACAAGGTTGAGGTTCAGGTTTATGTTCCCTTTTGCGGAGCAGCTGCCCCAGTTGGAGGAATTGTGCTTGATGCAGACGCGGCCGTATGCGAAACCGTAGCGGACGGCAAGGCGCGAAAGTTTCTCCGGAAGCAGCGCGGAAGCCTCTTCGCGCAGCAGCTCCACCAAGACAGGCATAAGCGCAGACGACAGCGCCCCGCTGCCCTCGGGAGGCAGAGAGCCAGGATACCGGACTTCCTTATGCACGGGAGGCCGTTCCGCGTCCGAGACGGGCCTTCCGGACTGTCCCGGATCCACGGCAGGGGTCACTGCTATCGCAAAACCAGGCTCCAGAGCAGCCGCATCGCGACTGAAGACTATCTCAGAGAGCAGCGTATGTACCACTGCCCCATCGCAGAGTCTCGGCACGCCCGTTCCATCACGTTCGGCCTCATCGCACCTCCTGCGCAGCCGTTCCAGAGTCTCCAATACCCATTCCCGCTTCTCCGCGAAGGCTCTCGTCCCATCGGCATAACTGCAGAAAGTGGGCAGCGTAACCGTCACTCCCCGTACAGGATGCACCCTGATACTGATGCGCTTGCTGCGGGGACTCCTGACAAGTTGCACCTCTCCCGCCGCCGGGTCGTCGATGACCTTGGCTGCCATACGCTCAGTCCTCGGGATACTCCAGATTCTCCTTTCCCGGATGCTCCAGCACCTCGGTCAGGAACCTGTGCGCCTCGTAGCGGGCCATGGGAAGGTCGTGCAGCAGATAGTTGCCGCAGTCGGAAGGGGTCGCGCCCGGAACTTCTCCCTCGTACCCGGCGATGAAGCCGAAGGTGTCGCGCATCAGTGGCAGTATGTCGGCGGAGCTGTAGTCGCCCCTCAGAAGCAGGTAGTTGCCTGTCAGACAGCCCATAGGACCCCAGTAGACTATGCGGCTCCCCCACTCGGGCTCGTTGCGCAGATATGTGGCCGCAAGATGCTCTATGGTATGTATGGCGCCCTGCCCGAGGGCGGGTTCGCGGTTGGGCTCCTTCATGCGTATGTCGAAGGTTGTGACGACTTCGCCGCCGACCTCGTCCCTGCGCGATACGAATATTCCTCTGGAGAGTTTCTGGTGGTTGATTGTGAAACTTGCGATCTTTTTCATTTCCTGTATTTTCGAGTATGGCAAAAATAGGGAATTTTTCCATGATTCCGGATGTATATGCCTGCGGGGGACTGTTCTCCGGGGTTTATGTCCCCCGCAGACATATACATCCGGCAATACACATTTACTGCCTCCATTCATGGGTAATTCACGGGCAGGCAAGTGTGATACAAATATTGCGGATAATCATAAATTTTTCATTAGCTTTGCCGTAATCCAAGAAACAGCGATGAACCAGATAGAAACTATCCTGACAGGCGCGGGAGTGAATCCTACGGCCATGCGCATGCTCATATACAGGGAAATCTGCCGCATAGGCGGTGCCTTCTCCCTGAACGACATCGAGCAGGGGCTGGAGACCGTGGACAAGTCCACGATCTTCCGCGCGCTCACGCTGTTCCTCGAAAAAGGGCTGCTGCACGAGATAGACGACGGCAGCGCATGCCGCAAGTACTGCCGTTCCTCGCACGTACACTTCACATGCATCCGCTGCCACAGGACCATCTGCCTCGACGATGTGAAGATTCCGACGCTGGTGATCCCCGAAGGGTTCAAGGTAGACGAGGTGAACTGCGTCGTAAGGGGCATCTGCCCGGAATGCGTCGAACACCTATAGAGTCTCCAGAAGCCGTGCGAGCACCGAGAAGGAATTGTCCGAGATGTCGTTCCAGAATCCCTCGTAGCTGCGCCGCTGCTCGCTTTCGCTCACATGGATGTCGCTGATGACCCTCAGGCTCAGGAAAGGGACCCCGTAACGCCTGCACACCTGCGCCACGGCGGCGGACTCCATGTCGCTCGCAAGGGCGTCGGGATAGAGGCTCAGGATGCGCATGTCCTCCTCCCGGCTGATGAAGAACTGGTCTCCCGTGCATATGAGCCCGCTGTGCAGGCTGCCCGCCTCAGGCCTTATCGCGACGGCTGCTGCAAGCAGATGCGGGTCGGCGTCGAACCTCTGCGGCTCCCCTTCCACCGTTCCGGGTTCGTTCGGCTCCCCGCACCAGACATCGTGGTAGGCGCACTGCGCACCCACTACCACATCCATGACTTCCACTCCGGCACACAGGCTCCCCGCACAGCCGGAATTTATTATGCAGTCGGGACGGGAGCACAGTATCATCTGAGTCGCGGCGGAGGCCGCATTGACCTTGCCTATCCCCGACTTCTCCACGCAGGCGACTCCGCTGCGCCTGAGCGCATCGTATTCCGACTGCATCGCTACAAGTACACCAGCTTTCATAACAGGTGCAAAATTAACGATTATTTGCACAGCTCGGCGCTTTTGAGTATATTTGCGGCCGTATGTCAGCAGCGAAAAGGAAATATTCTCTTCTTTCCGTCCGAACCGAGGAGGCGTAGAACCCTCCCACACTTCGGAACTTTCATTGCACACTCACTATCCAAATCCGAAACCTGTCCGTGAATTGCAATCGACAATCTAGGTTTGTCTTGCCGTTTGGGACTTTGTATGTCAACATGGAAATAACAGTCACCGTGGCAGAGGAATGCCACACCGCATACGCAGAACAGATCTGCAAGGAAATATTCGTTTCGTCGCTGGAGCGCAAGACCGGAATCGCCAAGAGGACGCCGGAGTACATCTGCGACAAGATAAGGGCCGGAAAGGCCGTGATAGCCGTCAGTGACGACGGGCGCTTCGCCGGATTCTCGTATATCGAGTCCTGGGGAGGCAAGAGTTTCGTGGCGAACTCAGGACTTATAGTGGCCCACGACTTCAGGGGCATGGGCGTGGCGAAGAGAATCAAGGAGCAGACCTTCATACTCTCGCGAAAGCTCTTTCCAGATGCCAAGATATTCTCGATAACGACCGGCGCCGCCGTGATGAAGATGAACTACGAGTTCGGGTTCAGGCCAGTCCCGTTCTCCGAGCTCACCGACGACCCCGAATTCTGGAAAGGCTGCCAGGGCTGCCGCCACTTCGACATACTCCGCAGCCATGACTACAAGATGTGCATCTGCACCGGCCTGCTCTACGACCCGAAGGAGCACCTGACCATACATCATCCCGACGAATAATGGACGAAAAAACGACTCACGATATGGAAAAGAAAAAAGTAGTGGTCGCATTCAGCGGCGGCCTCGACACATCCTACACGGTAATGTATCTCGCAAGGGAAAAGGGCTACGAAGTCCATGCCGTCTGCGCGGATACCGGCGGATTCAGCCCCGAACAGCTGGAAACCAACGAGAAGAACGCATACGCGCTCGGCGCTGCCATGTTCGCGGCGATAGATGTCAGCCGCGAATACTATGAAAAGAGCCTGCGCTACATGGTCTACGGCAATGTGCTGCGCAACGGGACCTATCCTATCTCTGTATCTTCCGAGCGCATCTTCCAGGCCATGGCCATAGCCCGCTACGCCAGGAGCATAGGCGCCGACGCCATAGCGCACGGTTCCACAGGAGCCGGCAACGACCAGATACGCTTCGACATGACCTTCCTCGTGATGTGCCCCGACATGGAGATAATCACGCTGACGCGCGACGGCAACCTCAGCCGCAAGGACGAGGTCGACTACCTCAACGCCCACGGCTTCAACGCCGACTTCGCCAAGCTCAAATACTCCTACAACGTCGGCCTCTGGGGCACCTCGATATGCGGAGGAGAGATACTCGACTCCCGCCAGGGTCTGCCCGAGAGCGCATACCTCAAGCAGGTTGAAAGCAGAGGCAGCGAGATACTCGAACTCGGGTTCGAGAAGGGAGAGCTGTGCGAAGTGAACGGCCGGGCCTGTGAAGACAAGGTCGAGGCGATAAGGGAAGTGGAAAAGATAGGCTCGCGCTACGGCATAGGACGCGACATGCATGTGGGCGACACCATAATAGGAATAAAGGGCCGCGTAGGTTTCGAGGCCGCTGCGCCTATGCTTATAATAGGAGCCCACAGGTTCCTCGAGAAGTTCACCCTCTCGAAGTGGCAGCAGTACTGGAAAGACCAGGTGGCGACATGGTACGGCATGTTCCTTCACGAGAGCCAGTATCTCGAGCCCGTGATGAGGGACATCGAGGCCATGCTCGAGAGCAGCCAGCGCAATGTCAGCGGCAAGGTCACCCTCGAACTGCGTCCCTACGGATTCTCCACAGTAGGCGTGGACTCGCCCTGCGACCTCGTCAAGAGCAAGCTCGGAGAATACGGCGAGACCCAGAGCGGCTGGACGCCCGAGGACGCCAAGGGCTTCATCAAGATCCTGTCCAACCCACTGAGGGTATACTACGGCAACCATAAGGACGAACTGATATGAGACGCCAGTCACAAAGCACGCCGAAGAAGATCAAGGCCGGCATAGTCGGCGGAGCCGGCTATACGGCGGGAGAGCTTGTCCGCCTGCTGCTGAACCACCCCTATGTTCAGCTCGAGTTCGTACACTCACAGAGCAGCGCCGGCAAGTACCTGTGGGAGGTACACCAGGGACTGTTCGGCGAGACGGATCTCAAGTTCTGCAGCGAATTCGACCTCGGAAGCGTCTCCGTGCTTTTCCTGTGCTCTGCCCACGGCAAGAGCCGCGAATTCTGGGCGGAGCACAGGCGCCCCGGACAGCTCAAGGTGATAGACCTGGCCCAGGACTTCAGGGACGAGAGTGAGGGCTATGTCTACGGCCTGCCTGAGATGCAGCGCGCCAGAATACAGAAGGCGGCGAAGATAGCCAACCCCGGATGCTTCGCCACGGCAATCCAGCTCGCCCTGCTGCCCCTTGCGGACGCAGGCCTGCTCGAGGGAGAGATATGCGTCACCGCGATAACCGGCTCGACCGGAGCCGGGGTCAAGCCCTCCGAGACCACACACTTCAGCTGGAGGAGCTCGAACATATCGGCCTACAAGGTGTTCACGCACCAGCATCTCAAGGAAATAACGCGCAACCTCGCGCTGCTCCAGCCCGGGTTCGGCTCCGAGATAGACTTCGTGCCGATGAGGGGCGACTTCACGAGGGGCATCTTCGCCAGCGTACACACTCCCTGTCCCTTGGACGAGGAGGAAGCCAGGGTGCTCTACAGTGCATATTACAGCGACGCTCCATTCACCTTCCTCTATCCCGGCCCGGTAGACCTCAAGCAGGTCGTGAACACCAACAAATGCCTGCTGTCGGTCGAGAAGCACTCGGGCAGGCTGGTTGTCTCCAGCGTGATAGACAACCTGCTCAAAGGAGCCTCGGGACAGGCGGTGCAGAATATGAACCTGGCCTGCGGACTGCCAGAAGACTGCGGACTGCGCCTGAAGGCCTCGGCTTTCTGATGCCTTCCGCATAAACGCGCCAAACAAAAAAAACAACATCTGGAAAATGACACTTTTCGAAGTATACAAGACCTGGGACATAGAGCCCGTACGAGGACTGGGAACCACGCTGTGGGACAGCGAGGGCAACAGCTACACAGACCTCTACGGCGGCCATGCCGTGATCAGCATAGGCCACAGCCACCCCCATTACATAAAGATGCTGACAGAGCAGCTCGGCAGGCTGGGCTTCTACTCCAACGCCGTACAGAATTCCCTGCAGAAAGACCTCGCCTCCAGGCTCGGCAGGGCCAGCGGATACGATGATTACCGCCTGTTCCTTTGCAACAGCGGCGCCGAGGCCAACGAGAACGCCATGAAGCTCGCCTCCTTCGCCACGGGAAAGGCGCGCATACTCGCGTTCCGCAGGAGTTTCCACGGAAGGACTGCAGGAGCCGTGGCGGCGACCGACAATCCCGCGATACGCGCTCCATTCAACTCCGCGTCCAACGTGGGCTTCGTCGAGCTGGGCGACACAGATGCGGTCGAAAGGGAACTTTCCGGCGGAGAATACGCCGGAGTGATAATCGAAGGCATCCAGGGAGTGGCTGGCATCTACGAGCCCTCGGACGACTTCCTGCGCGAACTGCGCGTGCTATGCGACAGGTACGGGGCCGTCCTGATTCTCGACGAGATACAGTCCGGATACGGGCGCAGCGGCCTGTTCTTCGCCCACCAGCGCTCGGGGATAAGGGCAGATCTCGTGACCACAGCCAAGGGCATGGCCAACGGCTTTCCCATAGGCGGCGTGCTGATAAGTCCGGACTTCAAGGCGTCCTACGGCCTGCTGGGCACCACCTTCGGAGGAAACCACCTCGCCTGCACGGCGGCGCTGGCAGTGCTGGACGTGATCGAGAACGAGCACCTCGTGGAAAATGCCGCCAGGGTGGGAGAACATCTGCGCGAGGCCTTCAATCCCGGCGGACATCCGGACGGCGCACTCGTGGAATACCGCGGCCGCGGCCTCATGATAGGCCTTCAGGTCAGAAAGGAACATGCGGGACTGCGCGACGCGCTCCTGTTCAGGAAGCACTTCTTCACCGGGGCGGCCGGGGCGGACGTGATAAGGCTGCTCCCCTCCCTCACTATCGACATCCCGACAGCCGACAGCTTCGTCGCCGCATGGAGGGAACTTACATCCGGAAACGACAACAACGACAAGGCATGAAAGAATTCACATCGATAAGGCAGTTGCCCGATCTCGGAGAGGCACTGCGCGAAGCACGGTATGTAAAGGCCAATCCCTTCGCAGACCAGGAGCTCGGACGCAACAGGACAGCCCTGCTGGTATTCTTCAACAACAGCCTGCGCACCCGCCTGAGCACCCAGAAAGCCGCGATGAACCTCGGCATGAACGTAATGGTACTCGATGTAAACCAGGGCGCGTGGAAGCTCGAGACCGAGCGCGGCGTGGTCATGGACGGCGACAGGAGTGAACACCTGCTCGAGGCTATCCCGGTAATGGGCAGCTACTGCGACATAATCGGAGTCAGGTCGTTCGCGCAGCTGGCAAACCGCGGGGAAGACTACGGAGAAGTCATCCTGAACCAGTTCATAAGGTACTCGGGAAAACCCGTGTTCAGCATGGAGGCGGCGACCAGACATCCCCTGCAGACCTTCGCCGACATAATCACGATAGAGGAACACAGGAAATCGGAAAGGCCGAAGGTGGTGATGACCTGGGCGCCGCATCCCAAGGCGCTGCCCCAGGCCGTGCCCAACTCTTTCGCTGAAGGCATGAGCCTCACGGACTATGATTTCGTCATAGCCAACCCGGAAGGCTACGACCTCAGTCCCGAGTTCACCCGCGGAGCACGCGTGACCCACGACCAGGACGAGGCCCTCGAGGGAGCGGACTTCGTATATGCCAAGAACTGGTCCGCATACGAGGGAGACAACTACGGCAAGGTGCTCTCGCGCGACATGTCATGGACGGTGACCGAAAAGAAAATGGCCCTCACCAATGACGCATTCTTCATGCACTGCCTGCCCGTCAGGCGCAACATGATAGTCAGCGACGCCGTCATAGAGGGACCGCGCTCGCTGGTGATTCCCGAGGCCGCGAACAGGGTCGTATCCGCCCAGACCGTACTCAAGATGATGCTCAAGAGCCTTTAGACTTATGACGACCGTAGTAAAGATAGGGGGCAACATAATCGACAGCGAGGAGGCGCTGCGCAAGTTCTGCTCCGACTTCGCCTCCCTCGGCGGGCCGAAGATTCTCGTCCACGGCGGAGGCGTCATGGCCAGCCAGCTGCAGAGACGGCTCGGCGAGGAGCCTGTGATGGTCGAGGGGCGCAGGGTCACCGACGAAAATGCGCTGCGCGCGGTGACCATGACCTATGCCGGCTGGTGCAACAAGCACATAGTCGCCCTCCTCCAGGCCTGCGGCTGCAACGCCATAGGGCTCGCAGGCTGCGACGCTTCGCTGATCACCGCATCGAGAAGGCCGCCCGTGGCGCTCGCCGACGGCTCGGGAACGCTCGACTACGGCTTCGTAGGCGACGTGCGCAAGGACAGCATAGACAGCGCCACCCTGCACGGACTGCTCGGCATGGGACTCGTTCCGGTGTTCTGCGCGATCAACCACGACGGACAGGGAAACCTCCTGAACACGAACGCCGACACCGTGGCCTGCGCGATTTCTTGTGCAATAAATGCGAAACTTCTTTATTGTTTCGAAAAAAATGGCGTACTTTACGACAGATTTGACGAAGAGAGCGTAATCCCGGAGCTCGACACCCGGCTTTACGCCCGCCTGCGTGCGGAAGGACGCATAGCGGACGGCATGATACCCAAGCTCGACAACGCCTTCAAGGCACTCGGAGAGGGTGCGGCGGAGGTCAGGATCATGCACGCGGGCAATCTTCTGTCAGAATCCGGCACAAGACTGGCTTTATGACGGATACCGCAGCCTACATAGACCTGCTCAGGCAGCTGGTGCGCATACCTTCCCCCACCTTCGGAGAGGATGCGGCCGCGTCGCTGCTCTGCGGCACGCTCGATTCCTGGGGACTCTCCCCGAAAAGGCTGCGCAACAACATAGTCTGCCTGTCCCGCAACTTCGACCCGTCGGCGAAGACGCTCGCACTCGACGCGCACATCGATACGGTTCCGGCCTCGGGCGGCTATACCCGGGATCCTTTCGATCCCGGAATGGACGACGGCGTTGTCTACGGACTGGGGTCCAACGACGATGGCGGAAGTGTGGTATCGATGATTGCCGCATTCCGTCATTTTTTTGACTCCAGGCTGCACTTCAACCTGATGCTCGTCCTCACATCCGAAGAGGAGCGCTCTGGAGACGGCGGCGCCGCATGGCTGTACTCGCACGACGGCCCGCTTTCGGGCAGGGAATCCCTGCCCTCGCCGGACTGGGTGATAGTCGGGGAGCCTACCGGCATGAAGGCCGCTACCAGCGAGAAAGGGCTGCTGGTCCTTGACGGAGAGGCGCACGGCGTGGGCGGACATGCCGCTAGGGGCGACGGGAAAAACGCCCTGTATATCGCGCTGGACGACATAGCCGCCCTCAGGGCGCACGGTTTCGCAAGGGTCGCCCCCATATCCGGGAAAGTGATTCTGAACGTGACGCAGATCCAGGCGGGAAGCGCACACAACGTGATTCCCGACAGCTGCCGTTTCACCGTCGACATACGCACGAACGAACTCTATACTCCGCAGGAAGTGCTCTCGGAACTGCAGGGTATATGCAGCAGCACGCTGACGCCGAGGAAGCTGTCGAACTTCGCATCCGCGACCCGGGAGGGCTCTCCCCTGCTCGCCGCCCTCTCGCGGCTCGGGGTGCACACATACAGCTCGCCCACGACCTCCGACTGGATGAGGCTCGGAAGGGACGCAGTCAAGATAGGGCCGGGCGACTCGTCCCGCTCCCACAAGGCAGACGAATACATACTCGCCTCCGAAATCGCCGCCGGCATAGGAGGATACATCGAATTCATAGAAGAACTGGACAATGGCTACACTCTGGAATAAAGGCACTCAGGCCACCGACGCGGTGGAAGACTTCACCGTAGGCGACGACCGCAAGCTCGACCTCAAGCTCGCACGCTACGACGTGCAGGGCTCCAAGGCGCACATCAGGATGCTATGCAGCATAGGATTGCTGAGCGAGGAGGAGTTCGGAAAGCTGGACGAGGGGCTCGACAGGATCGCGCGCAGCATCGAAGACGGTACTTTCCGCCTCGAGGACGATGTCGAGGACATCCACTCGCAGGTAGAGCTGCTGCTGACCCGCGAACTCGGGGACACCGGCAAGAAGATACACTCCGGGCGCTCGCGCAACGACCAGGTGCTCGTCGACATCAAGCTCTTCCTCAGGGACGAGCTCAAGGCGTTCCGAGAGGAGACCCTGCAGCTGTTCGGCACCCTCCAGGAACTCAGCGACAGGTACTCCGAAGTGCTCCTTCCGGGCTATACCCACCTCCAGATTGCCATGCCCTCGTCGTTCGGGCTCTGGTTCGGGGCATACGCCGAGGCGCTGGTAAACGACATGTACATGCTCGGAGCCGCCTACCGCGTCGTGAACCGCAACCCGCTCGGTTCGGCCGCCGGATACGGAAACTCCTTCCCCCTCGACAGGGAGATGACGACCCGCCTGCTCGGCTTCGACTCCATGGACTACAACAGCGTGGCTGCACAGCTCAGCCGGGGCAAGAGCGAGATGTGCGTAGCCTCCGCCATAGGAGCGCTCGCACTGACGCTCAACAAGTTCGCATCGGACTGCTGCCTCTACCTATGCCCCAACTTCGGATTCATAAGCTTTCCCGACGAACTCACCACAGGCTCGAGCATAATGCCGCACAAGAAGAACCCCGACGTATGGGAGATGGTGCGCGGAAAATGCAACCGCATACTTTCCGCCTACAACGAGATAGCGCTGCTGTGCGGCAACATGCCCTCCGGCTACCACCGCGACAGCCAGCTCCTCAAGGACATACTCTTCCCCGCCCTGGAGCTGATGCACTCGTGCCTCGGGATGACTCGCTACATGCTTTCGGCCGTGAAGGTCAACACCCGCATACTCGACAACCCGATGTACGGGTGCATGTTCACCGTAGAGGAAGTGAACCTGCGCACGCTCGCGGGCACCCCGTTCAGGGAGGCCTACCGGCAGGTCGGACAGGAGGTCGGCAGAGGAGAGTTCAGATATTCGCGCGGCAATCCCTCCGGCCTGACGGCATCGGAGCTGGGACACACCCACGAGGGCAGCCTGGGCAGGCTCTGCAACGACAGGATAAGGGAACTGATGACAAAAGCATCCAACTGGTAAGCTAAGAAATATGGCACAAACTCGAAAAAAAGCGACTCTGGTCCTGAGGAACGGACACAGGATGGAGGGGTGGAGCTTCGGCTACGACGGAGCGGCAAGCGGCGAAGTGGTATTCTCCACGGCTATGGTGGGTTATCCCGAGAGCCTGACCGACCCCTCGTACTCCGGGCAGATACTCTGCGTAAGCTATCCCCTGATAGGCAACTACGGCATTCCGCCCGAGGAATTCGACGAGAACGGGCTCTGCATGTCGTTCGAATCGGAGAAGATACATGTACGCGGACTGATAATCTCGGACTACAGCGAGGAATACAGCCACTGGGACGCCGTCAAAAGCCTCGACGAATGGCTGCGCGAGCAGAAGGTCCCCGGAATATTCGGAATCGACACGCGCGAGCTGACGAAGATCCTCCGCGAGGAGGGTTCGATGCTCGGCAAGATAGTCCCTGAGGGAACGCTCGAGAGCAGCATCGACGAATATGACCCGAACATCGAGAACCAGGTGGACATAGTCAGCTGCAAGGAGGTGGTAAGATACCCCGGCGAGGGCAAGAAGGTTGTGCTCGTCGACTGCGGGGTAAAGCACCAGATACTGCGCTGCCTTATAAGCAGGGGCGTGCAGGTTACGCGCGTGCCATGGGACTACGACTTCAACACCCTGGAATGGGACGGGCTGTTCATATCCAACGGCCCCGGAAACCCGGCGTTCTGCACTCCGGCCGTGGAGCACATCAGGGAGGCGCTGAAGGGAGACAGGCCGGTATGCGGCATCTGCATGGGCAACCAGCTTCTGTCCCGTGCGGCCGGAGCCAGCATATTCAAGCTCAAATACGGACACCGCAGCCATAACCAGCCGGTCAGGATGGTCGGCAGCGACAGGTGCTACATAACTTCCCAGAACCACGGGTTCGCCGTCGACGACAGCACCCTGAGTCCTGAATGGGAACCGTACTTCGTAAACATGAACGACGGCACCAACGAGGGCATACGCCACCGCAGCAAGCCCTTCTTCTCGGTGCAGTTCCACCCCGAAGCCTCCAGCGGCCCCGTGGACACGGAGTTCCTCTTCGACGAATTCATCTCGAAACTATAGCGCTATGATCGACAAAAGCATAAAGAAAGTACTGGTGCTCGGTTCCGGAGCACTCAAGATAGGAGAGGCCGGCGAGTTCGACTACAGCGGCTCGCAGGCGCTGAAGGCCCTGCGCGAGGAAGGTATAGAGACCGTCCTGATCAACCCCAACATCGCGACGGTGCAGACTTCCGAGGGCGTGGCGGACAAGGTGTATTTCCTGCCGGTAACCCCGTTCTTCGTCGAGAAGGTCATACTCAAGGAGAAGCCGCAGGGCATACTGCTCTCGTTCGGAGGACAGACGGCCCTCAACTGCGGAGTCGAGCTGTACCGCAGCGGAGTGCTCGAACGCAACGGCATACGGGTGCTCGGAACGCCCGTACAGGCGATAATCGACACCGAGGACAGGGAACTGTTCGTACGCAAGCTCGACGAGATAGGCGTCAAGACGATACGCTCGCACGCCGCCTCCAACCTCGAGGAGGCAAGGGCCGCCGCCGCATCGGTCGGCTATCCCGTCATCATACGCGCAGCCTATGCGCTCGGAGGCCTCGGCTCGGGATTCTGCGAGAACGAGGCCGAACTCAACGCAGTTGCAGGCAAGGCCTTCTCGTTCTCGCCCCAGGTGCTGGTCGAGAAGTCTCTGCGCGGCTGGAAGGAGATCGAGTACGAGGTGGTGCGCGACCGCTACGACAACTGCATCACGGTCTGCAACATGGAGAATTTCGACCCGCTGGGCATACACACCGGAGAGAGCATAGTCGTGGCCCCGTCGCAGACCCTCTCCAACAAGGAGTTCCACTTCCTGCGCAAGACCGCCATAGACATAGTCCGCCATGTAGGCATAATCGGAGAGTGCAACGTCCAGTACGCGTTCAGCCCTGACGGGGAGGACTACAGGGTCATAGAGGTCAACGCGAGGCTCAGCCGCTCGTCGGCGCTCGCGTCCAAGGCCACCGGATACCCCCTCGCATTCATAGCAGCCAAGCTCGGCCTCGGCTACGGGCTCTTCGAGCTCAAGAACGCCGTGACCAAGACCACACCTGCGTTCTTCGAGCCCGCGCTCGACTATGTCGTGTGCAAGATTCCCCGCTGGGACCTCGCCAAGTTCAAGGGTGTCTCGAGGGAGATAGGCTCCAGCATGAAGAGCGTCGGAGAGGTCATGGCCATAGGCCGCAACTTCGAGGAGGCCATACAGAAGGGTCTGCGCATGATAGGCCAGGGAGCGAACGGCTTCGTCTGCAACAAGGCCTATGACGGCAAGGATCTCGACTACGCCCTGAAGAACCCCACCGACAGCCGTATCTTCGCGATAGCCGCGGCTATGGAGAAGGGCTACAGCATAGATCGGATACACGAGCTCACCAAGATAGACAAGTGGTTCCTCGACAAGCTCTACGGCATAGAGCTGACCTACCGCGAACTCGAAGCCTGCGGCAGCCTCGGCTCGCTTCCGCGCGAACTGCTCGCCAAGGCCAAGCGCCAGGGCTTCTCCGACATACAGATAGCCCGCGTCGTTTCGGCCACGGAGGCGGAAGTCGGAGAGCGCAGGCGGAAGGAAGGGCTGCGTCCCTGCGTCAAGCAGATAGACACCCTCGCCGCCGAATTCCCCTCGCAGACCAACTATCTCTACCTCACCTATAACGGAAACAGCGACGATGTCAGCTTCCACGGCGACGGAAAGAGCGTGATAGTGCTCGGCTCCGGAGCCTACCGCATAGGAAGCAGCGTAGAATTCGACTGGTGCGGCGTCAACGCCCTCCAGACCCTGCACAAGAGGGGCTACAGGTCGATAATGATAAACTACAACCCCGAGACCGTCTCCACGGACTACGACGTCTGCGACAGGCTCTACTTCGACGAGCTCAGTTTCGAGACGGTAATGGAGGTGTGCAGGCTCGAGCAGCCGTACGGAGTCATAGTCAGCGTGGGAGGCCAGATTCCCAACAACCTGGCCCTGCCCCTTATGGAAAGCGGCATCAACATACTCGGAACCTCCGCCATAGACATAGACCGCGCCGAAGACCGCAACAAGTTCTCTTCGATAGTCGACAAGCTCGGCATAGACCAGCCCCGCTGGAGGGAGCTCACGACTATGGAAGACATCGACAACTTCATCGCGGAAGTCGGCTTCCCCGTGCTGGTAAGGCCTTCGTATGTGCTGTCGGGAGCGGCGATGAACGTATGCTACAGCTTCGATGACCTCAAGGTATTCCTCGACATGGCCGTCGAGGTATCGGAGGAGCACCCCGTCGTGATAAGTTCGTTCATGCAGCGTTGCAAGGAGCTCGAATGCGATGCGGTGGCCGACGGCGGAAAGGTGATAGCCTCGGCGATCTCCGAGCACATCGAATTCGCCGGCGTGCACTCGGGCGACGCCACGATACAGTTCCCTCCCCAGAAGATATACGGAATCACCGCCGCGAAGATACGCAAGACCACGGCTGCGATAGCGCGCGAACTCAACATAACCGGCCCCTTCAACATCCAGTTCCTCGCGACCGACAACTATATCAAGGTCATCGAGTGCAACCTGAGGGCGTCGAGAAGCTTCCCCTTCGTGTCGAAGGTACTCAAGTCCAACTTCATAGAACTCGCGGCGAGGGCCATGCTGGGAGAGCATCCCGAGCCGGTATCCACCGACCCCTTCGAACTCGAATATGTGGGCATCAAGTGTTCGCAGTTCTCGTTCTCGCGCCTCAACCAGGCCGACCCCGTGCTCGGAGTGGACATGTCCTCTACCGGAGAGGTTGGATGCATCGGAGACAACCTCGACGAGGCCCTGCTCAAGTCGATGCTGTCAGTCGGGCACAGGATACCCGTGAAGGGCGTGCTGATTTCGTCTGGCAACGCGCGCCAGAAGGCGGACATACTCTATGCCTGCCAGGTGCTCGCGAAGACCGGAATGAAGATCTACGCCACCGCAGGCACCTGCAAGTACCTCAACGAGAACGGAGTGGAGGCGCAGAGGGCTCTATGGCCCTTCGAGGTGACCTCGGAAAGCCATCCCGCAGCCCTCGACCTCATACGCAACCACCAGGTCGACCTCGTCATCAACATACCCAAGAACTTCACGCACAACGAACTGAGCAACGGGTATAAAATGAGAAGGGCGGCGATAGACTTCAACGTTCCCCTGATTACGAACAGCCGTCTCGCGACTGCCTACATCAGGGCGTTCTGCGCCGTCCCTCTGGATAAGATCAGCATCAAAAGCTGGGATGAATACAGGTAGGGGAAGCCCCCTCCTGTATCCTACTGCTGTTCCTGACTCCTTTCAAGGGTGAGTATCACCTCGCCCTCCGCGTCTGTAATCGAAAGCTTGTCCGACGAGACCTTTGCTCCGCGGGCAAGCTTCAATGCATCGCCCAGGGCGCTCTCGACCGCCATGTCCTCGGGGAGTCCGGCCATCATCGTCATACCGAGGTTGCCAAGCGTAAGCTTGCCGTCCTCGAAAGTATAGCTTCCGTTCACCAAATTGACGCCGAGGCATCCGTGCACGCGGCCGCTCTCGCCGTCGAACTCGAGGAAAGGAGTCTTCTCGGTGGTGACCACCTCCTCTCCGTTCAGGGTCTTGAAATCCCAGTGTCCGTCTATGCTCTGGTTTCCGGAGCACGATGCCATTGAAAACATAGCCGCAGCGGCGGCAAGGAAAGTAACTGCCTTCTTCATGAATTTCTGTATTTAGATTCGTTCAACCAACTGTCATATAAGATGCACTTCGACCGTAGATTGTTGTATGCCTTCCGACGAGAGCCTGAGGCGTATCTCGTCCGGCACATGCTCCGCATTCTCCGCCCCGTGCACGCGCACCCTGGCGCTCAGGGCGGTCTCGAATATGCTGACCGGCCATATATGCAGCTCGTCTATGCCCTCCACTCCCCTACATGACAGGATGAGTTCACGGACATGCGAGGGATCTATCCCTTCCGGAACGGAGTCTATGATCATGCCGAAGCTGTCGATGACGAGCTTGACGGCTCCGGCCAGCATCACCGACGAAATGACTACTCCGACGAGAGGGTCGAGCACCGACCATCCTGTGACGCTTATCACCACTCCCGACAGCACCACGCCGAGCGACATCAGGGAATCCGTGGCCATGTGCAGGAAGGCTCCCCGGGTATTGATGTCGCCGCGCCTGAACCTTCCGAGGAGCAGGGCGCTTATCCCGCTCACGAGTATTCCCGCGGCGGCAGTCCAAGAGATCGCGGCCCCGTCGACGGGAGAGGGATGCGCGAGTTTGGAGGCGCTCTCTACCAGTATCGCCAGCACGACCGCTGCAAGCAGCAGGGCGTTCACCAGGGATATCAGCACCGACACCTTGCGCAGGCCGTAGGTCCTGCGCTGCGAGGGCCTGCTCGAGGCGAGCTTGAACGCAAGCAGGGCTATCAGCAGCGAGAACACGTCCATGAGCTTGTGTCCGGCATCCGAGAGGAGCCCCGCGGAACCGTGCACCAGCGCGACGCAGGTCTCAGCCGCGACATATCCTATATTGAGCGCTATGGCGATATAATATGCGGCGTCGAGTCTCTCGAGCCGCTGCGTATGGGTGTGCGTATGTGTCGTCATTCCTTCTTCCGTTACAGGGCGCAAAATTATAAAAAATCGACGATTATACGCAATATCGACCTTCCCCGCTCCGATGACGGCTCCGCATACGCTTGCAATTATGCACCGCGTTGGCTAAATTTGCAGTCCGTATAAGACAGCTCATAAGAAAAAGGGACAGAATATGTTTGAAAATCTCTCCGACAGACTGGAAAGGTCGTTCAAGATACTCAGGGGCGAAGGCAAGATCTCCGAAATAAACATAGCCGAAACCGTCAAGGACATACGCAGGGCGCTGCTCGACGCGGACGTATCCTACAAGGTGGCCAAGGAATTCTGCGACAGGGTCAAGGCAAAGGCCCTGGGCTCCGATGTGCTCACCGCCGTCAAGCCCCAGCAGATGATGGTCAAGATAGTCCATGACGAGCTTGTGGAGTTCATGGGCTCCGAGCACAGCGAGATCAACCTCAAGGGCTCTCCCGCGGTAATACTCGTCGCCGGACTCAACGGTTCCGGCAAGACCACGTTCTGCGGCAAGCTCGCGCTGCGCCTGAAGAGCAAGTCAGGGATGAAGGTGCTGCTCGCAGCCTGCGACACTTTCAGGCCTGCGGCGGTCGACCAGCTGTCCACGCTCGGAGAGCAGGTCGGGGTACCGGTATATTCCGAGCCCGGCGAGAAGGATCCCGTCAAGGTAGCCCTCGACGCGGTGGCAAAGGCCAAGGCCGAAGGCTTCTCCGCCGTGATAGTCGACACCGCCGGACGGCTCGTGGTCGACAGGGAACTCATGGACGAGATCTCGGCGATGCACAAGGCGCTCAATCCAAGCGAAAGCCTGTTCGTCGTCGACGCCATGACAGGACAGGACGCCGTCGAGTCTGCAAAGGCGTTCAACGAGGCCATAGACTACGACGGAGTCGTGCTCACCAAAATGGACGGCGACACCAGGGGCGGCGCTGCGCTGTCGATAAAGGCGGTCACGGGCAAGAGCATCAAGTTCATCAGCGCCGGAGAGAAAATGGAGGCGCTGGAGCTGTTCTACCCCGCGAGGATAGCCGACAGGATACTCGGCATGGGCGATGTGGTCACCCTCGTGGAGAAGGCCCAGGAGCAGTACGACGAGCAGCAGGCCCGCAGCCTCAAGAAGAAGATAGCCAAGAACCAGTTCACGCTGAACGATTTCTACGACCAGCTCAAGCAGGTCCAGAAAATGGGCAACATGAAGGACATAATGGGCATGCTCCCCGGCGTCGGCAAGGCGCTCAAGGATGTGGACATCCCCGAAGACGCCTTCAAGTCGACCGAAGCCATAATACAGTCGATGACCCCATACGAAAAGGAGCACCCCGAATGCCTTAACGGCTCGAGGCGCACCCGTATAGCAAAGGGCTCTGGAACCAGCGTGGCGGAGGTGAACAAGCTGCTCAAGCAGTTCGACCAGACCCGCCGCATGATGAAAATGGCCGTGAGCGGCACCCTCCAGCAGAGGCTCAAGTCACTCGGAAGGCATTAGTCTCCGAACACCAGTTCCATATCGGCCTTCATCAGGGGCCCGACTACCTGCCCGGGAACGAACTTCCACTCTCCGAGCAGTTTCCTGTCGCCCACCTCGGACGGAGTCACGACATCGCGGCTGCTTATGAAGTCGTAGATCATATCCCTTATTTCGGGGTATCTCGCCACTACCCTGCCCTCGTCTTCGACATCTTCGATCCCGGCACCGAGCGGAATCAGGTTTCCTCCGCCGCTCGCACGGTACGAGGTCATTGCCACGTTATACCACCCGTTCTCCTGGAAAGGCCTTCCGTCGGCGAGCGAGCTGATCTCCACCCTGCTTCCGGCAGGCCTGGTCACGTCCACGGTATAGTTGATGCCCGCGGCCGAGTCGAAGTTATATGTAGGACCCTCGAACGACCAGTTCTCCGTGCCGTAGCGGGGATCTTCGCCCTTCCTTATCCTGAGCACATGCTCGCCCGGAGTCTGGATCCAGTTGTCGTAGGAATATTCGAGATAGTCCTTTATCTCGCTGCCGCGCATCCTTACGACGAAGAGCTGGTTCTCGAACGGATAGATCGTGAACATGTCGTTATATATCACGTCTCCGCCGGACACCCTGCCGTCAGTGCTCAGAGGTGCGGCGAACGATATGTCGGCCTCGGGCACTCCGAGCTGCACGGTGTGGATAAGGTTGATGAAATCGGACATCCCGGTGAAGGCCTCGCGCGAATACAGGTCCATGGCGAGCGTACCTACCTTGCGGTTGGTGAACGCACGCACGGCCTCGAAGTCCTCGGAGAAGGCTTCGGCCATAGCGTTGTCGACCTTATTCTTGTCGAGACGCACTATATCGGCCTCCACGC